>Ga0081539_10000054_pt1 | contig 259053 bp, 250 predicted proteins | sample TabmetS4T2R2_FD_71023 | JGI IMG/M metagenome (GOLD analysis project Ga0081539, IMG submission 71023) | Tabebuia heterophylla rhizosphere microbial communities from the University of Puerto Rico - S4T2R2 | ecosystem: Host-associated > Plants > Roots > Rhizosphere ...
GGAGCTATCCACGCTTCCCCGTAGCCAAAAAAAGGAGGTGGGGGGTCTGGGGGGCGGAGTTCACTCCGCCCCCCAGTAGCACGCCCTCATGCGCCAGGGCGGCTGAGATAGGCGAAGCTCAGCAGGCACGCCGCGTAGAAAGCGACGAGCAGCAGGATGCCCGCCAATTCGGCCGCCCGCCGCCGCATCGGGGCGGGGCTCAGCCACCAGCCCAGCCCGCGTCCGGCCAGCGGCACGAGCTTGCTCAGCATCACCACGCTGAAGATGTTTCCGGCGAAGAGCGCAAGCCAGAACGGCCAGCCGAGCCGCCCCATGAGCAGCGGCGTCTGGATCCAGTGGCCGAACAGGAACACGACCGGATAGAGCAGCGCCACGACGACCATGTTCTGCTTCCACGCGGCCGGCGCATCGCCGCGCTGGGCCGCGCCGCGATCGAACCATGGCTCGAAGCCGGTGCGGACGATGCGGGCGCGATAGGCCTCGGTGAACGCCTCCGCCTCCTGCAGCAGCGCCTGGCGGATCGGCGAATCGAGCCAGAGCTGCAGATTGGCCTCGCTGTCGAAGCGCAGGATGCCGAGCCAGTTCTCCTGCACGCCCGGCACCGGCGGCTCGAACCGGTAGCCGCGGAAGCCGGGGGCGGCGGCCTGCGCCGCGCCGACCCGCTGCTGCCAGGCGCGGAAGGCGGCCTCCCCTCCGGGCTTGAGCCGGGTGGAGAAGACGATCGAGACCGGCGCGGGCTGCGCGCCTTCGGCGCGATCGGCGACCAGATGGACATCGTCCACGCCGGCCAGCAGCGCGCTGCCTTCCGCCAGCAAGGCGAGCCGCGCGTCGGAGTGCAGCCAGCAGAGGGCGGAACGGGAATCCGCGAAGCGCTGCAGGATCACCCAATCCGCCTGGGCCGGCGGATGCGGCGGCAGCAGCGACTGCTCGAGGAAGCCGGGCTGCGCCGCGGTGACGGCGCCGATCCGCGCCTGCCAGCGGCCGAAGGCCTCCTCCTCGCCGGGCCGCACGCGGGTCTGGATGATGACGGTGACGGGCTGGGCGGCGGCCGCGTTCATGCCGGCGCGCCGAGCCCCTCGTAGAGGCGGTCCGGCGTCAGCGGCAGATCGGCGAAGCGCTTGCCGGTCGCGTCGGCGAGGGCGTTCGCGATGGCGGGCGCGACCGGGTTGATCGCGCATTCGCCCTGGGACTTGGCGCCGAGCGGGCCGATGCGGTCATGCGTGTCGGCGAACATGACCTCGCTCGGCGGCACATCGGCGAAGGCGGGGATGCGGTAGTTGCGCAGGCTCGGATTGGCCACGGCGCCATCGGCGTCATGGACGAAATTCTCGGTCAGGGCCCAGCCGAACCCCATCGCGATCGCGCCGTCGATCTGGCCGCGGCATTGCTCCGGATTGATCGGGCGGCCGATATCCGCCGCGTGCACGCTGTGCAGGATCCTGATCTCCCCGGTGACGCGATGCACCGCGAGGCGCACGCCGTGCACGTTGAAGGCGACCGTGCGCGGGGCGAGGTAGCTCTTGCGCTTCGCCTGGAAGCGGTGGCCGGCGGCAACGCCCGCGGCGAACAGCGCGGCGAGCGGCATGTGGCCGCCGCCATGCCGCACCCCGCCCGCGACCAGCGCGCATTGCGCGCGATCGGCGCCGGTGTGCCGGGCGGCGAAATCCAGCATGTTGTCGCGCAGCGCGAGCGCCGCGAGCTCCACCGCCTTGCCGGCGACCACCGTGCCGGTGCTGGCGAAGGTGCCGGTATCGTAGGGCGCGAGGTCGGTATCGGCGTTGACGATGGCGATGTCGGCCGCGCGGCAGCCGAGAACCTCCGCCGCGATCTGCCGATGCGAGGTGACCGAGCCGTTGCCCATCTCGGTCGAGCCGACCGCCAGGTGGTAGGTGCCGTCGGCGAGCAGCCGCATCGCCGCGGCGGAGCGGTGCTCGGTCGGCGGGCCGCATTCCAGCATCGCCAGGGCCGCGCCGGTGCCCTCCAGCCAGTCCTCGCCAGCGGGGCGCTGCGCGCCGCGCCCGCTCGCCAGGGCCTGCTCGACGAGCTCGAGGCACTGATCGAGACCGTAGCTGCCGAAATCGATATCGGAGGTCTCCGACCAGATCGCCTCCATCCAGTCGCCCGGGCGGATCATGTTGCGGCGGCGCATCGCGAGCGGATCGAGCCCCAGCTTGCGCGCGAGGTCGTCGATCGCGCATTCGATCGCGAAGGTGGTCTGCGAGGCGCCGTAGCCGCGGAAGCCGCCGCCCGGCACGAGGTTGGTGTAGACGGCGAAGCCCTCGGCCTTCTTGTTGGCGCAGCGATAGACCGTCATCGGCGCCGAGAGCGCCGCGGCCAGGGTCTCGCCGGCATGGCCGCCATAGGCGCCGGTGTTGGAGACCACGCCGATCTCGATCGCCGTCAAGGTGCCGTCGCGCCGGGCGCCGAGCTTGACCCGCGTGGTCATCTGATGGCGCGTGGTGGCGGCGGTGAACTGCTCCTCCCGGGTGTATTCCCAGGCGACCGGCCGGCCGGTGAGGATGGCGGCGAGCACGCAAAGGTCCTCGGTGACCATCTCCTGCTTGCCGCCGAAGCCGCCGCCGACGCGCTCGGTGAAGACGTGCAGGTCGCGCAGCTTCAGGCCGAAGAGATGCGAGAGCTTCTGCCGGATGATGAAGGGCGCCTGCGAGCTGGTGCGCACATGGATGCGGCCATCCCGGTCGCGCCAGGCGATGGTGCCGTGGGTCTCGAGGTGGACATGCTGCACGCGGGAGGTGGCGTAGCTGGCCTCATGGATCGCCTCGGCGGCGGCGAAGCCCTCGGCCACGCTGCCCACCTCGCCGCCGATATCGACATAGATGTTGCCGCGCGCGCCGAGGCCCTTGTTCCCATGCAGGAGGGGCGCGTCCGGCTGCATGGCCGCCACCGGGTCGAAGACCGCGGGCAGCGGCTCGTACTCCACCGCGATGAGCGCCAGCGCGGCTTCCGCGACCGCCACGCTCTCCGCCACCACCGCGGCGACGCGCTGCCCGACGAAGCGCACGACATCGTCCAGCATGTAGGTGTCGTCGGGATCGACCAGGTGATCCTCATGCGTCGCCGTGCTGTAGAGCCGGCGCGGCACGTCCTCCCAGGTCAGCACGGCGGCGACGCCGGCCAGGGAAGCGGCCCGCGCGGTGTCGATCCGGCGGATGCGGGCATGGGCGTGCGGCGAGCGCAGCACCTTCATGTGCAGCAGGCCCTCGACCGCGACATCCATGGTGTAGCGCGCCTGGCCGGTGACGATCGCCTCGCCGAAGGGATTGCGCAGGCTCGCCCCGCAGGCGGCGCCCGCGACATCCGGATCGGGCCGGCCGCGGCCGTGGAGCGCGTCGGCGATGGCGCGGTAGCCGGTGCAGCGGCAGAGATTGCCCTTGAGCGCGCGCGGCAGGTCGTGGCGCTGGTCCTCCTCCAGCGCGGCGGCGGTCATGATCATGCCCGCGGTGCAGAAGCCGCACTGGAAGCCGGCGGCGTCGAGGAAGGCCTGCTGCATCGGATGCAGGGTGCCGGGCTGCCCGAGGCCCCGCAGGGTGGTGACCGCGCGGCCTTCGGCGCGGAAGGCGGGCGTGATGCAGGAATGGACCGGCACGCCATCCAGCCAGACGGTGCAGGCGCCGCAATCGCCGGCGTCGCATCCCTTCTTGACGGCGAAGGCGCCCTGCTCGCGGAGGAAGGTGCGGAGGCACTGGCCCGGCCGCGGCGTCGCCGCGATGGCACGGCCGTCGATGGACCAGAGCGGCATCGGCGCGTCGTTCATGCGGCCAGCTCCTCGCGGATCTGCTCGGCGAAGTGGCGCGTGACGTGCCGCTTGTATCCGGCGGCGCCGTGGACATCGCCGAACCAGCGCTCCGGCGCGACGCTGCGGTCGATCGCGTCGCGCAGCTCGCCGGCGGTCGGCGTGGCGGGGAAGGCGAGCTGCACCGGCCGGTCGGTCGCGGCGGTGATCGTCAGCAGCAGGTCCCCGGCGGGTCCGCGCGTTCCGACGATGAGGGCGGCCGAGCGGCCGAGCTTGGTCAGGGACATGTGCCGCATCGCATAGGCCTTGGCGAGGGCGGCGGCCGGCAGATGGATGCTGCGCAGCAGGTCGCCGGGCTCGAGCACATTCGCATGGTTGCCGGTGACGAAGTCGAGCACGGGGACGCGGCGCGGCGCGCCGGCACGGGGCCAGATCGTGCAGACGCCCTGCAGCGCCGCGGTCAGCGAGATCATCGGGCCCGCCGGCAGCGACATGCAGATGTTCCCGCCGACCGTCGCCGCATTCCAGATCTTGAAGGAGGCGAGGAAGGCATGGCAGCAGTCGCGGACGAGCGGATAGGCGGACCAGTGTTCACGCCCGGGGAAGCGGAACAGCTCGGCGATGCGGCAGGTCGCCGCGATGGTGAGCCCGTCCTCCTCGACCTCCAGGGCCGGCCAGCCGAGGCCGGCGAGATCGATGAGGGTGTCGGTCCGCGGCTGCGGCTCGGAGAACAGCCAGGTCCCGCCGGCGAGCCAGGCATCGCCCTCCCGCCAGGCCGTGACCTCCTCAGCCCGCGCCGGACGGTGCAGGCGACGAACGCGATGGAGATCCATGGTGCCGGCTCAGGGAAGTTCGGCCAGGGATGTCGGCCCGGATCCGGTGGTGATGAGCATCGGCCATTGCCGCGAGCCGAACGGCACGGCGGGCGGCAGCACCGGCGGCATGCCGCGCCTGGCGGTTTCCGCGATGATGGCGGCGCGCGCGTCGCCGCCCATCAGCTCGTAATCCATGACGCGGTAATTGCCGAAGAAGATCGCGCCCACCGAGCGGTCGGCGATGATCCGCGTCAGGGATTCCAGCAGGTCCGAGGGCGTCGTGGTGAAGGAGACCGTCTCGATCAGCAAGAGCCGGTCGTTGATGGCCTCGGCGCCGAAGAACTGCGCGAGGACGCTGAACAGGATGTTGTTCTGCCGCGCCACATAGATGGTGTTGCTGGCCGCGTAGGCCTTGTCCCAGTCGGCGCCGAGCAGGCGCTTCCAGTCCTCCAGCACGGCCATCCAATGGGCGACCTGGGTCTGCGCCGCCCAGGCGATGACCTGGGCCAGCAAGGGCCGCTGCACGGCGCCGAAGGCCTGCAGGTCGGCGGCGGTGATCGCCTCCTTCTCCGCGGCGGCGTCCATGAAGGCGATGTTGTTGCGCAGGATGGCGCGGCCGGTGGCGCGCCAGGCCGCGGGCATCTCGGCCGCCTCGAAGGTCTCGATCGCCGAGGCCATGCGGGCGCGATAGGCGAGCATGGGCGCGCGCCACGCCTGGTTGGCCGCGTTGTCGAGATAGGGCCCGACCACCTGGGTCAGCGCCATCGTGCTGTGGCCGATGGATTTGAGCAGCTGGTACACGACCGGCACCTGCGGCGCCTCGAGCGGCTCCAGGCCCGGGCGGTACAGGATCAGCCGCCCGCCCGCCCCCGAGAATAGGCCGAGGATGACCGGATGGCGGGCGAGGATGTTGCGCTGGAACAGCCGCGCCGCGTCGCCATAGAGCTCGAACATCGCGGTGTTGAGGGCCAGCACGTTGCCATTGGCGACCTGCTGCGGCGAGGCGGTGATGGTGCCGGCGATGGGCTGCATCGCCGTCGCGAGATCCGCGGCGGGCGATGCCGTGGCCGCCGCGAGACCGCAGAGCGCCGCGAGCGCGAGACGCTTCCACGACGGCGCCACTGGCATGGATCTCTCCGAACGGTTGCTTGTCGGCTTGGCCACGTCCGGGAGTCCTTCGCCAGGCAGCGCAATTCGCGACGCCGAGGAGGTGGGGGATGGCGCCCCGACAGGGAACGCCAGCGCCACCGAGCCTTCGCTCGACGAGTCAAGGAAAACTTTGTTGAGCATAAAGGTTGCGGCAGCGTTCCGCAATGGGTTCCGGAGGCGAAGCGAAGCCGGGTGGTCCCGTCCGCCGCGACGGCGGCGCGCCGGATGGTCGCCGCGCCGGCGCGCCGGCGGCTGCGTCCTGGTTCAGCCCGTCCGCCGTGTTCCGTCCGTTGCCCGGCTGCGTCGGACCTTGCCGGGTGCGGCGGAATCGCGCGGCGCTCGCGCGGCGGCGGGAAGCAGGGGAAGCTGCAGCGCAGGCGCGCTGTTCGCGTGCCCGCGCACGCCGGCTTCCTCGGCAGGCGCCGCCTGCGGCAGCGGCACCCGCCAGAAGCACTCCACCCTGCCCTCCTCGCCGCGCAGGGCGAGGAACACCACGCGGCTCACCACGCCGCCCTCGCCGGTCTCCACGGCGAAGCGGAACATCAGCCCGTCGGTGTCGACCTGCGCGCCGAGCGCCAAGGACAGCTGCTCCGCCTCTTCCTGCTGCTGACGCAAGGTGCGCCTGGTCGGCTCCTCGGCCTCGCCGCGGTAGAAGCGCACCGGCACTCCATCGATCAGGAAGACGAAGTGGTGGGTGTCGTCGAGCACCTTCAGCCAGGGAAAGCGGCCGGCCTCGGCGGCGCGGCGCACCTGGTGCCGGCTGAAGGAGTAGGCGCGGCAGCCGATCGACCAGGCATCGTCGCCCGCCCAGTAGTCGGCGCGCGCCAGCGCCTCCTCGCGGCCGCGCACCAGGAGGCGCGCCGCCGCCACCAGGCGCTCCTCGGTGAGCGCGGGGTGGAACTCCCAGGGCGGCCGGTGCGGCCGCGGCGACTCGGGCGAATCGGCCATGGCGGGGAGTCTATCCCTTCACGCCGCCGGGCGCGCGGTTTCGCGCCGGGCGACGGTTCGGGTCCCGAGCGGCGAGAGCCGCCGGAGCCACAAAGGGGTGGGGCGTTCGGGCGGCGGAATTCACCTCGCCCGGCGATCCTTCTCCGCGCGACGCCGCAACGGAACTGTCATCAAATTGCCTTGCACATGACATGCATCCCATGACTCGCGGCGCCAGCGTTCCTAACAATTCCCCTCTTGGCGACAGGACGCATCCGGCCGGATGGGTGCGCCCATGACTGAAGCGGAACCCGCCGATGGCGGAACGCCGGCGCGGGCACGCGAGACATCGGGAACAAGGGGAGACGGGCGATGGCTTTCCTGGAAGACGTCTTCAAAGGCAGCAATATCGGGACCGGCCTGGCGGTCGGGGTCGGCGTCGCGGTGGTCGGCCCGCTGGTCACGCCGCTGCTGGCCGGCGTGCTGCGCCCGGTGGCCAAGGCGGTCGTGAAGGCCGGCCTGGTCGCCTATGACGCGGGCCGCGAGAGCGTGGCCCAGCTCAACGAGGCGACCGGCGACATGGTCGCCGAGGCGCGCTCGGAGCTGACCGCCACGCGCGGGCCCGCCGAGGCGCCGCGCGAGACGCCGGAGCGGCGCCCCAAGCCCGCGTAGCGCGGTGCCGCGGCCGGCCGGGCCGCGGCGTAAGCCTCGAGCGGCGAGAGCTCGGGACAGGCGCCCCTCGCGGGGCGCCGGCGATCCAGCTTGCGCGGGAGGGTCGATGAGCGGGGAAGCAGGCGGTCCTCTCCGGAGGCGTGGCGGCATCGCCCGAACGCGGCACGGCTGACCCGCGATGGATCAGCGGGCAGCCTTCGACGACGCGGCCATCCGGGATGCGGCGATCGCGGCGGGCCCGGCCGATCTGGTGGTGCCGGTGCATGCCTGCGTCCCCGGGCGAGTGCGGCTGCGGGTCGCCGGGCTGCACCGCCGGCCGGAGCTGCGGGACAGGCTCGAGCGCGCGCTGCGCGGCTTCCCCGCGGTCCACGCGGCGCATGCCAATCCCGCCACTGGCACGCTCCTGGTCCAGTACGACCCGGCGAGCGCCCTGCAGCCGATCGCCGCGCGGGTGGCCGCGGCGCTGCGCGGCGAGGTCCCCAGCGGCCCCGGCGACGCGTCCCCGCCCTGGCACGCCCTGCCTGTACAGGAGGCGGCGGCCGCGCTGGGCTGCACGCCCGGAACGGGCCTGGCGAGCGCCGAGATCGCGTCGCGGCTGGCGGCCGCCGGCGCCAACACCCTGCCACGCCCGCCCGAGCGCTCCGGCCTCGGCATGCTGCTCGATCAATTCGCGAGCCTGCCCGTCGCCCTGCTCGCCGGCGCCGCGGTGCTCTCCATCGCGACCGGCGGGGCGGCGGAAGCGATCGCCATCCTCGGCGTGGTCGCCGCCAATGCGGCGATCGGCTATGCGGTGGAGAGCCGGACCGAGACCACGCTGCGCAGCCTGAGCGAACCGGCGGGGCGGTCGAGCCCGGTGCTGCGCGACGGCGTCGCCGCCGAGCTGCCGCCCGACCAGCTGGTGCCGGGCGATGTCATCCTGCTGCGCCGCGGCAGCGTGATCCCGGCCGATGCGCGCATCGCCGCCGCCGAGAACCTCACCGTGAGCGAAGCGATGCTGACCGGCGAGAGCCTGCCGGTGGCCAAGCGGGCGGAGCCGGTCCTGCCCGAAGACGCGCCGCTCGGCGCGCGCGCCAGCATGGTCTATCGCGGCTGCGTGGTGACCGGCGGCAGCGGCAGCGCGATCGTCGTCGCCACCGGCAGCCGCACCGAGATGGGCCGCATCCAGCTCATGCTCGGCGATGCCGCAGCGCCGGCGACGCCGATGCAGCGCCAGCTCGATGGGCTCGGGCGGCAGCTCGTGCTGCTCTCGGTCGGGGTCTGCGCCGCGGTGTTCGGGGCCGGGCTGCTGCGCGGCTTCGGCCTGTTGCAGATGCTGCGCTCGGCGGTCTCGCTCGCCGTAGCCGCGCTGCCCGAGGGATTGCCGACGGTCGCCACCACGACCCTCGCCCTCGGGGTCGAGGAGATGCGCCGGCGCGACGTGCTGGTGCGCCGGCTCGATGCGGTGGAGACGCTCGGCGCCGTGCGCGTCATGTGCTTCGACAAGACCGGCACGCTGACGGTGAACCGCATGTCGGTCGCCGCCATCGCGGCCGGCGATCCCGCCGCGGGCAGCCTGCGCCGCGATCCGGTCCGCGGCCTGCTGCTCGATCGCGACGGGCGCCGCGCCGATCCCGCCGCCGATCCGGCGCTGCGCCGGCTGATCGAGATCGGCGTGCTGTGCAGCGAGGTCGCGATCGCGGCGCCGGACGACGCCGCCGGGCCGCGCCTCGACGGCACCGCGACGGAGACCGCGCTGGTTCGCCTGGCGGAGGAGCTGGGTCTCGATGTGCCCCGCCTGCGCGCCGAGGCGCCGCGGCGCGCGCTCAGGCAGCGCTCCGAAGCCTATCGCTTCATGGCGACGACGCATGACGTCGCCGGCAAGCTGCTCATCGCGGTGAAGGGCAGTCCGCTCGAGGTGCTCGCGCTCTGCGGGCGATGGCTCGCCGGCGGCGAGGTGCGCGACCTCGCGCCCGCCGATCGCGCCGCGATCGAGCAGGCGAATCTCGCCATGGCCGGCGACGGCCTGCGCGTGCTCGGCTTCGCCTTCGCCCTGCGCGATGCGGACTTCCATGGCGAGGCGGCGCAGCCGGAGGATCTCGTCTGGGCCGGCCTCGCCGGCATGGCCGATCCGGTGCGGCCGGGCGTGCGCGCCCTGATGGCGCAGCTGCACCGCGCCGGCATCCACACGGTGATGATGACTGGCGATCAGGTGCCGACGGCGCGCGCCGTCGCGCGGCAGCTCGGCATGAACGGCGCGAGCGAGATCGAGGTGCTCGACGCCATGGACATGCAGGGCCTGGCGCCGCGCCTGCTCGCCGAGGCGGGGCTGCGGGCGCATGTCTTCGCCCGCGTCAGCCCGGCGCAGAAGCTGCGCATCATCCGCGCCCTGCAGGGCGCCGGCGCGGTGGTCGCCATGGTGGGCGACGGCATCAACGACAGCCCGGCGCTCAAGGCCGCCGATGTCGGGATCGCGATGGGCCGCGAGAGCGCCGACGCCGCGCGCGAGGTCGCCGACATCGTGCTGCAGACCGACGATCTCGGCGCGCTGCTGACCGCGGTGGCGCGCGGCCGCGGCACCTACGCCAATGTGCGGCGCTCGGTGCATTACCTGCTCGGGAGCAATCTCAGCGAGATCCTGATCATGCTGGCGGCGACCACGGCGGGCTTCGCGCAGCCGCTGACGGTCGGGCAGCTGCTGTGGATCAACCTCGTCAGCGATGTCCTGCCGGCGCTCGGGCTGGCGCTGGAGCCGCCGGCGCCGGACGTGATGGAGATGCCGCCGCGGCCGCCGGAGGAGGCGATCATCCGCCCCGCCGATCGCCCGCGCCTCGCCGCCGAAGGCGGCATCATCGCGGCGAGCAGCCTGCTCGCCTGCGGCTATGGCGTGCTCCGCCACGGCATGTCGCCGCGCGCGAGCAGCATCACCTTCGCCACCGCGGTGAACTCGCAGCTCCTGCACGCGCTGCGCTGCCGCCCGGGCGGCGGCGCCAGCCCGGATGGCGGGCGCGTCGCGGCGGCGCCGAACCGCATGCTGTCAGGCGCCCTGCTGGCGGCGGGCGGGCTGCAGCTCGCGGCCTTCCTGCTGCCGGGATTGCGCGGGGTGCTCGGCGTGGCGCCGCTCGGGCCGCTCGACATCGCGGTGACGCTCGGCGCCGGCGCGCTGCCGAGCCTGATCGGCGCCGCGCGCGGGATGGGGGGCGATGTGCCGCGCGGGCCGGAGAACGGCGCGGCGGCGTGAGGCGTCAGCCGCCGCCGGCCGCGCGCTCGGTCGCGGCCGCCTCGCCGGCGGCGGCAGGGCGCTCCAGGGCGCGTTCGAACCGCACCTCGGCGACCAGATCCTCGACCGCCTCGCCGAGCTCGGAGAACTTCTCCTGGCCGGTCTCATAGGCGTCCAGCCCGCCGCGGATGGCGGCCTTCACCGCCGGCCGTCCCCATCGCCAGAGGAGCGGCGAGAGCATGGCCGTCACGATGCCGAGCGCCATGCCGGTTGCCAGACCGCTGCGGTATCCAGGCATGCCATGTCTCCCCAAGGCTCGGCGATCATTGTCGCCGGCGTCCGGCGAAGCTCGCGGCATGGCGCGAACAGCGCCGTCGCGGCTCCTCGGGACCGGATATGATAGAAGTATGACGGCGGGGCCGCGTACAAGAACACGCTTGCGGCCACGAGGAGGGATGGTGGCATGGCGCAGCCCTCACTGCCCTTGGCGCGCATCGAGCATCAGCTTGCCGGGCGCTTGCGGCTGCGTGTTCCGGCGCGGCGGCGGGACGTAAAATTCTTCGGTGGAGTGACGGCGGCGCTGCGGGAGGCGCCGGGGCTGCGCCGCCTGGCGGCCAACCCGCGCACCGGCGGCATCCTGATCGAGCATGACGGCGATGTCGGCGCGATCGCGGCCTTCGCGCGCGAGCGCGGGCTGTTCGAGCTGGCGCCGCCGTCACGGCCGAGCGGGCATCCGCGCAACCGGCCGGAAATCGTCCGATCCGCCTGGCGGCCGCTTGGTCTCGCCGCGGCGGGCTTCGCCGGGCTCGGCGCGTATCAGGCGCTGCGCGGGCGGCTGCTCGGCAATGCGGCCGAGCATCTGTGGCACGCCTATGGCGCGTACAGCGTGCTGGGCATGCCGCGCCTCGCGCTCGGCCTGGCCGGGATCGGGCTCTACCGGCTTGCCGGCGGGCCGATCATCGGCCCGGCGGCGACGCTGATGTTCCATGCGCTGACGGCAAGGGCGATGGCGGCGCGGACGAACGGCGCCGGGATGGGTCCCGGCCGCGCGGGGCCGAGCTAAGGCTGGGGAAGGGAGTGAACTCCCTTCCCCAGACCCCATCCCTCCTTTTTTTGACTCTTGGCGCTTGCGGCTCCCGCACTCTCGGGCGCCGCCGCGTTGTCGGGTTCAGAACGGAGCTCGCCACGCTTCCCCGTAGCCAAAAAAAGGAGGTGGGGGGTTTGGGGGGCGGAGTTCTCTCCGCCCCCCAATCTTTCTAGATCAGCGCGGCGAGTGCCACGCGCATCGCGCGCTCCACCAGGCGTTCGGCGAGGGCGTCGGCCGCCCGCTCGGCGATCCGCTCGGCCAGCGCCGGCGTAAGGCGGGCCGGCGTGCCGCCGGCGCGCAGATCGAGGCCGCCGAGGATCTGCGCGCGTGTCTCGGCGCGGCCGTCGTAGTGGACGACCACGCTTCCGGTCAGCAGGTTCACGCGTGCCTCGGTCACGCCGGGAACGGCGCGCAGCCGGGTCCGCATCGCCGCGGCGGCGCGGCGGTCGCCCTTGAGCCGGGGCGCCGCGAGGCGGAGGCGGCCGGGTATGTCATGGGCGAGCAGCAGCATGCGGCGTGCGAATCCACGGGAGTCCTGCCCATGGTTCTTTCGCGCCCTGCTTGCAGCGCTGTGACGATCTTGTGTCGGTTTGGCGAAGACCGCAGGGCGGCGCCGAGCGGCAGCGCGGCCGGGGCGCCGAAATCCCGGAACGGCCGCGAAACCCCCCTCGCCTCCCCGCGGTTTTCCTGCAGGAACCAACATGCGGGAGGCTTCCATGTCCGACGTGACCGGCACCGCCGCGGGCGAAGTGCCGATGGATGAGACCAGCCGCCTGATCTCCTCGGAGAAGGTGGAGGGCACCGCGGTCTACGGCGCCGATCGCGAGCGCATCGGCGATGTCGAGACCGTGATGATCGACAAGTACAGCGGCCAGGTCGCCTATGCGGTGGTGAGCTTCGGCGGCTTCCTGGGGATCGGGGAGCGCTACCATCCGCTGCCGTGGAAGGTGCTGACCTATGACACCGGGCTCGGCGGCTATGTGGTGAACGTCACCCGCCAGCAGCTCGAGGGTGCGCCGACCTATGAGGCGGACCGCGACCCCTGGGAGGAGCCGGGCTATGGCCGCCGGGTGTACGATTATTACGGCGTGACCTATCCCTGGGTGTGAGGCGCGGGGCTGCCGCCGCGGCGTGCGGCGGCAGCCTTTCCCCCCGGCGCCGGGCGGCGTCCTTGTACGGCGGGCCGGCGGCGCCTAGGTTGCCCATTCGCTTCACGCCGGTTCGGAGGGACGCATGCTCACGGGTTCCATGGTCGCGCTCATCACGCCCATGCGCGCGGACGGGTCCGTGGACGAGAAAGCGTTCCAGGAGCTGGTCCAGTGGCAGATCGCCGAGGGCACCGAGGGGCTGATCCCGGTGGGCACCACCGGCGAGAGCCCGACGCTCTCGCATGACGAGCACAAGCGGGTGGTGGAGCTCTGCGTCGAGGCGGCGGGCGGCCGGGTGCCGGTGATCGCCGGCACCGGCAGCAATTCGACCGCCGAGGCGATCGACCTGACGCGCCATGCCAAGCAGGCGGGGGCCGATGCCTGCCTGGTGGTGACGCCCTACTACAACAAGCCGACGCAGGAGGGGCTCTACCTGCATTTCAAGGCGATCGCCGATGCGGTGGCGCTGCCGGTCGTCATCTACAACATCCCGCCGCGCAGCGTGGTGGATATGAGCGTGGAGACGATGGCGCGGCTGGCGCAGCACCCGAACATCGTGGGCGTGAAGGACGCGACGGCGAACCTGGCGCGGCCGCTGCACACGCGGCGCGCCTGCGGCGAGGATTTTTGGCAGCTTTCGGGCGAGGACCATACCGCCATCGCCTTCCTCGGCGCCGGCGGGCATGGCTGCATCAGCGTGACGGCGAATGTCGCGCCGCGGCTCTGTGCGGAGATGCATCGCGCCTGGGCACAGGGCAAGGCGACGGAGGCGATCGCCATCCAGGACCGCTTGCTGCCGCTGCACGACGCGCTGTTCTGCGAGACCTCCCCTGGCCCGGTGAAGTATGCGGCGTCGCTGCTCGGCCGCACCTCGGAGCATTGCCGTCTGCCGCTCGCGCCGCTGGCCGATGCGAGCAAGACGCGCGTGCGCGAGGCGATGGTCTCGGTGGGCCTCCTGAACTGAACCCGCGTTCCGAACCCGACAACGGCGCGGCTGCTCGGCCTTCCCTGGCCGCCGGTGCCAAGTCCCCAAAAAAAGGAGGGATGGGGTCTGGGGAAGGGAGTTCACTCCCTTCCCAAGCTCCTTTCCTTGTCAGATGGCTGAACCCCGCAAGAAGGCGATGATCTCGCATGGCGTCGCCGCGCAGAACCGCAAGGCGCGCCACGACTACAAGATCAACGACACGATCGAGGCCGGCCTTGCGCTGCTCGGCCCGGAAGTGAAGTCGCTGCGTGCCGGCCGTGCGACGCTGACGGAGGCCTGGGCCGGCGAGCGCGACGGCGAGATGTGGCTGTTCAACGCCTACATTCCGGAATGGCAGGCGGGCTCCTTCATGGCGAAGTTCGAGCCGCGGCGGCCGCGCAAGCTGCTCTTGCACCGCAAGCAGGTCTCGGCGCTGGCGGGCGCGGTGACGCGCGAGGGCGCGACGCTGGTGCCGCTGCAGATCCATTTCAACGAGAAGGGCCGCGCGAAGGTGCTGCTCGGCCTCGCCGAGGGCAAGAAGCTGCACGACAAGCGCGCGGCGATCGCGGCGCGGGACTGGCAGCGCGACAAGGCGCGGCTGATGCGCGAGAAGGGGTGAGGCGCGCTTCGGCGAGGGCGTCCGCGGTGCGCGGTCCCTCGGTGCTCGCGTCCTGCTTCGGATCGCCGCTGCCGTGACGCTTCCCTCCCCGCCGCGCCCAGGCGAAGCTGGTGCGGACCAAGGAGGTCGGAGATGCCTCGGCTTGCGGCATGGGCGTTGCCAGCATGTCTCGCGCTGCTGTCGTGCCTTGCCCTGCAGCCCGGCTGCGCGGGGCGCGAGGACGGGAACGGCGGGCCAGGCCCGGCCAGCGCGCCGGCGGGGCCGCTGCGCGAGCAGCTGCACCGCGTCGCCCTGCGCGAGGAAGATGGCCGGCGCCGGCTGATCGGGCTGCTGCTGTGCCGGCCGCCGGGCGACGGGCCGGCGCCGCTCGTGCTGTTCAATCACGGCTCGCCGGTGAACCCCGCGGCGCGCGCTGCCATGCGCCCGCGCGCCTGCGAGAGCGAGCCGATCGCCTGGTTCCTCGCGCAGGGCTTCGTGGTGGGCCAGCCGATCCGCCGCGGCTATGGCACCAGCGAAGGCGGCTGGTCGGAAGGCTATGGCCGGTGCGGCGATCCCGATTTCGCCGCGGCAGGGCGCGAATCGGCGCGCGACATGGCCGCCGCGCTGGCCTATGCGCAGGCGCTCCCCTTCGTGCGGCCGGAAGGCGTGACGATCGTCGGGCAATCCGCCGGCGGCTGGGGCGCGCTCGCCCTCGCCGCGAGCAACCCGGCGCATGTCGCCGCGGTGGTAAATTTCGCCGGCGGTCGCGGCGGCTGGGCGCTCGGCATCGCCAACAGCAATTGCCGGCCGGATCGCCTGGTCGCCGCCGCGGGGGCGTTCGGCGCCACCGCGCGCATTCCCTCGCTCTGGATCTACACCGCCAATGACAGCTTCTTCGCGCCCGAGATCGCCCAGGCCATGTATCGCGCCTACACCGGCGCCGGCGCCCCGGCGGAGTTCCACGCCCTGCCGGCCTTCGGCCGCGACGGCCATGGCCTGTTCGTCAGCGAGGGCGGCAGCGCCTTGTGGGGGCCCGTCCTGGCGCGCCTTCTCGCCGGGACGGGGGCCGCGACGGGGGTTGCATCGGCGCCCCGCAGCGGCACCTAGTGGCGCCATGACCGACGACCCCGAGATCCCGCTGACCGGCCAGGTCAAGGAAAAGCTGATCGCCCGCAAGCAGGACTGGGCGCGCGAAGGCCGGCTGCTGACCGGCACCAGCGCCGACCCGGAACGCGACCGCCTGCCGCCCGGCCAGACCCTGGTGAAGGACTGGCCGGTACTCGACCTCGGCGTGCAGCCGGACGTCGCCCGGGAGCGCTTCCGGCTGCGCGTGGAAGGGCTGGTCGAGAACCGCATCGCGCTGGACTGGGACGGGTTCCTGGCCCTGCCGCAGACCGAGCAGGTCAGCGATATCCACTGCGTGACGCAGTGGTCGCGCTACGACAACCGCTTCACCGGGGTGCGCACGCAGGACCTGCTGGCGCTGGCGCGGCCGAAGCCGGAGGCGCGCTTCGTCGCGATGACGAGCTATGACGGCTACACGACCAACGTCACGCTCGAGGAATTCGCCGGCGAGGACGTGCTGCTGGCGCATTCCTGGGAAGGCCAGCCATTGTCACGCCAGCATGGCGGGCCACTCCGGCTGGTGCTGCCGCGGCTCTATTTCTGGAAGAGCCCGAAATGGCTGACCCGGATCGAGCTGCTGGCGCAGGACCGGCCGGGATTCTGGGAAGTGCGCGGCTACCATAACCACGGCGACCCATGGCTGGAGGAACGGTACGGCTGAAGGCCCGGCTGCGGGACGGAGAGGGGCACAAATGGCGCGCCGCCTCAAGCGGGAGGCGGTGCCCCTCCCCATTCCCGGACCTTTTGCGCACACGCGGGGTCCGGGGGGCACGGCTGCCCCCCGGCGGGGAGGTCCAGGAGGGGCAGCGCCCCTCCTGGCCCGCACTCGAAGCTTCAGCGCGCCCGGTCCCGCAGGTCCTGTCAGCCTGGCTGGTCGAGCTGCTTCGCGAGGCGCCGCCCCAGGAGGTAGCCGATCAGCCCGGCCACCGGCCCGGCGGGCAGCACCAGCAGCCACCCGACATGGGCGCCGTTCACGGCGAGGCCGAGGCCGACGCCCAGCATCAGCCCGCCGACCAGGCAGCCGATGACCCCCGCGGTGAGGCCGAGGACCAGGATCTCTTCGCGTGTGACCATGGCGGCATGGCCTAGCCGCGCCTGGGCTGGGCCGTCCAGCGGCCTTGACGGGCGGGGCCGCGGCCCATAGGAAGCCGCGCTCATCTCCGGGAATACGGACCCGCCGCAAGGGCGGGCGCCTGCCCTGCCCCCGTTCCGGGGGCGTGGGACTACCGGGGCAACCATGGACAGAGGACCGGCCGAACACGGCCGGCGACAGCGCATGACCAAGCGCGCCGAAAGCAAGTACAAGATCAACCGCCGCCTGGGCGTCAACCTGTGGGGACGCGCCAAGTCCCCGGTCGCCAAGCGCGAGTATGGCCCCGGCCAGCACGGCCAGCGCCGCAAGTCGAAGCCCACCGACTTCGGCGTGCAGCTGATGGCGAAGCAGAAGCTCAAGGGCTATTACGGCAATATCGGCGAGAAGCAGTTCCGCAAGTATTACGACGAGGCGGTGCGCCGCAAGGGCGACACCTCGGAGAACCTGATCGAGCTGCTCGAGCGCCGGCTGGACGCGGTGGTGTACCGCATGAAGTTCGCCGTGACGCCCTTCGCCGCGCGGCAATTCGTGAACCACGGCCACATCACGGTGAACGGCAAGCGGGTGAACATCCCCTCCTACCTCGTGAAGGACGGCGACCAGATCGAGGTGAAGGAGAAGTCCAAGCAGATCGCGCAGGTGCTGGATGCGGCGCAGAGCGGCGAGCGCGACGTGCCGGAATATGTCGAGGTGGATCACCGCGCGATGCGCGGCCGCTTCGTGCGCGCGCCGAAGCTGACCGACGTGCCCTATCCGGTGCAGATGGAGCCGAACCTGGTGGTCGAGTTCTACTCGCGCTGATGGCGGGACCGGGAGCGGGATGATCGGGGGCGGAGGAAACTCCGCCCCCTTTCTCGTTTCAGGCCGCCTTCTCGAGCGGCGGATGGACGCCGCGGAAGCCGATCGCCAGCCGATTCCAGGTATTGATCATGGCGATGGCGATCGAGAGGTTCACGAGCTCGTCCGGCGTGAAGTGCTGCGCGGCGAGGGCGTAGTCCTCGTCGGGCGCCTGGGTCTCGGCGATCTTCGTCAGCGATTCCGTCCAAGCCATGGCGGCGCGCTCGCGCGGCGTGAAGGCCGGGGATTCGCGCCAGCCGCTCAGCAGCACCAGGCGGATCGGGTTCTCGCCATGCGCCATCGCATCCTTGCTGTGCATGTGCAGGCAGAAGGCGCAGCCATTGATCTGCGAAGCCCGGGTCTTCACGAGCTCCAGCAGGCTCTTCTCCAGCCCGCAATTCTCGACATAGGCGTTGAGCGCGAGCAGCGCCTTGTGGGCTGCCGGGTTGACCTTGGTGAGGTCGAGCCTGGGTTCCATGTCGTCTCTCCGTTGGATGAACGAGGCGGCATCGGCCGCCTGCATCCCGAAAGACGATCGGTCAGGCGGGTTGTGACAGGTGGGCGAGCTTGTCGGGGTTGCGGACGACATGCACCGCCTGGATGACGCCCTCGGCGATGTCGAGCGACAGCACGGAATCCGGGCGGCCCGCGGCATCGCGGGTGACGAGGCCCGGCGTGCCGTTCACCAGCACCACGGTCTCGTCATGGCTGATCCGCCCCTGGCGCAGAAGGCCGAGCACCAGGCGCGCGATGCGCTCGCGCCCGGCGATGATGTTGAGCGTGGCGGAGACCTTGCCGCCGCCATCCGCCGCCCAGGTGGCGTCGGGGGCGAACAGGGCGAGCAGCGCCTGTTCGTCGTCGCGCCGGCGCGCGGTGCGGAAGGCCTCGAGGAGCTGGGCGTGCTCGGCGCGGCTGGGCTGGCGCCGGCGGCTGGCATCGGCGATGCGCGAACGGGCGCGGTGGACCATCTGGCGGCAGGCGGCCTCGCTGCGTTCCAGGGTGCGGGCGATGTCGGGGTAGGGAATGTCGAAGACCTCGCGCAGCAGGAAGGCGGCGCGTTCCTCGGGGGCGAGGCGTTCCAGCAGCAGCAGGAAGGCCATGGACATGTCCTGGGCGAGGGCGATGCGGTGGTCGGGCGGCGCGTCCTCGGCGGGGATGGCTTCGACGATGGGGTCGGGCAGCCAGGGTCCGACATAGACCTCGCGCTCGCGCTTGAGTCGGCGCAGATGGTCGATGCAGAGGCGCGTCGTGACGGTGACGAGCCAGGCTTCGGGGGTCGCCACGTCGGCGCCGGCTTCCTGCCAGCGGAGGAAGGCGTCCTGCACCGCGTCCTCGGCCTCGGCGACGGCGCCGAGCATGCGGTAGGCGAGGGAGAACAGGCGCGGGCGCAGGCCCTCGAGCGTGCCACCATCCATGGGGCGAGGCCGTTAGCGCGGCGGGCGCCGGGCGGATAGGCTCCCCGGCGCGAGAGGGGGTGCGACGATGGCGAAGGCCGAGCGGGTCCGCGTGCTGCTCACGGTGATTCTCGCGCTGTTGCAGCCGCTCGCGGCGGCGATGGCGCCGCTGGCCGGGATCGGGCGGCCGATCGCGGAGATGGTCGCGACGGCGACCCCGGCGGTCCCGGCCGGCTACGCCTTCCTGATCTGGTGGGTGATCTTCGCGCTGTCCATCGCCTGGGCGGGCTGGCAGGCGCTGCCGGCGGGTCGCGGGACGGCGCTGGCGCAGCGGGCGGGCTGGCCGCTGGCGGGGATGATGGGCTGCGACGTCGGCTGGATGCTGCTGGTGCAGCTGGCCGGCGATGGCTGGCTCGCGGTGCTGCTGGTGTTCGCGGCTCTGGGCTCGGCGCTGGTGGCGCTGTGGCTGGCGGCCGGGGTGGTGGCGCCGCGCGCGGGGCGGTGGATTGCGGTGGCGCTGGCGGGGATTTCCGCCGGGTGGCTAACGGCGGCGGCCTTCGTGAATGTCGCGAGCGTTGCGGTGCTGCAGGGCGCGGCGCCGACGCTGATGTCGCTGCTGGTGCTGCTGGCGGCGGGCGGGTTCGCGGCGGGGGTGGCGGCGGTGCTGCGGGGCGAGGCCTGGTATGTGGGCGGGGTGGCCTGGGCGCTGGCGGCGGTGGTGCTGGCGAATCTCGGGCTGCGGGCGCTGAACCTGGTGGTGGCGGTCGCGGCGGCGGCGATGCTGGCGCTGGTAGTGCTGGTGGCGTGGCAGCGGCGGCGGCGGGCGGTGGCGGAGACTGGCGTGGCGGCGGGGTAGGCGAGCGGGTCCGGCCGGGCTGGCGCGGCGCGTGCGCGCGGTGGTGCAGGGCGCGGGCAGCGCGCGGGGCGGGCGCGGCGGTGCGGGCTGCTGACAGGATCTGACACCGGGCGTGGGTAGGGTCGCCGCCTCTCGGGCAGGAGGTGTGCGATGCGCGGGCATTGGGTGGTGGTGGCGGCGGCGGAGCATGTGGCGCGCGGCCGGGCGGGCGGGTTTGTGCAGGCCTGCCATGGCAGGGCGGCGCCGCTGAGGCGCATGCGGCCGGGCGATGTGGTGGCGTGCTATTCACCGACGGGGCGCTTCCGCGGGGCGGACCGGTTGCAGGAATTCACGGCGATCGGGGTGGCGGCGGCGGGGGAGCCGTACCGGGCCGAGATGGATGGGTTCACGCCCTTCCGGCGCGACGTGGCGTGGCGTGCGGCGGCGCCGGCGCCGATGGCGCCGCTGGTCGGACGCCTGTCGTTCACGATGTCGCGCAACTGGGGTCATGCGCTGCGCTTCGGGCTTCTCGCGGTGACTGCGGACGACATGCGTCTGATCGCCGACGCTCTGGGCGCAGCGCCAATCGAATCGGAGGTCCAGGAACCTGAGGTTCCTGGCGGGGGAGCGCGAGGGGGCGGAGCCCCCTCGCAGACTGACCTCAGAACGGCAGGATGACGTCCATCAGTTCCTGCCCCAGCCGCGGCCGCTGCACATCGGACACCGTGCCGCGCCCGCCATAGGTGATGCGCGCTTCCGCCAGCCGGTCATGTCGGATGGTGTTGTCGGAGGCGATGTCCTGCGGGCGGATGATGCCGGCGATCGTCAGGTCGCGCAGCTCGCTGTTCACGCGCATCTGCTGGCGGCCGGTGAGCACCAGGTTCCCGTTCGGCAGCACCTGGGTGATGGTGGCCGCGACGCGCAGCGTGATGCTCTCGTTGCGCTTGATGGTGCCGTTGCCGTCCACGCCGCTGCCGGAGCTCGCCTCGATCAGGCGCGAGGGATCGACGGTGTTGGGCAGGATGCGGGTGATCGAGGATTCGAGGCCGCCGATGCGCGGCAGGCCCATGCTCTCGCTGTTGTTGCGGCTGCGCTGGGTGCGGTTCTGCAGCTCCGCGGTGTCCTGCACCGAGACCAGCACGGTGATGATGTCGCCGACGGAGGCCGCGCGCTGGTCGCGCAGGAAGGTGCGGCTGCCGGGGCGCCACAGGCTGTTGGAGGCGAGCATCGGCTCCTGCGGCGCCGGCATCGGCATGCTGACCGGGCGGTAGCGCGGATCGGCGGTGGGGTTGGTGATCGGCGCCATCTCCGGCGCGCTGCCGAGGCGCGAGAGGCGCTCGACATTGTCGCAGGCGGTGGTGGCGAGGAGCAGCAGGAGGGAGAGGCGGCGGATCATGCTCATTCGCTCCGGGTCAGCGGGGTGGCGCCGGCGAGGATGCGGACGCGTCCCGGGCCGATGGCCTGGGCCTCGACGATGCTGCGCGAGGCGAGATTCATGACGGGGATGGTGGCGCCGCGCGCGGCGGGCTCCATGGCGCGGCCCTGCGCGGTGAGGGAGAGGCCGGGGGCGTCCACCACCATCAGCACCACCTCGTTGCGCGCGATCAGGGTGGGGGCGCCGAGATCGGCGCTCATGAAGGCGAGCTCGGTGGAGATCGGGCGGCGCAGCTGCTGGCCGACCACCTGCTCCAGGCGTTGCGCGGCGCCGGGGCGGACGCGCTCGGCGCGCTGGCGCGTCAGCCGCGCATCGGCGGGGCCGACGACATCGCCGACCGCCATGCGGCGGGTGGCGACGACGACCGGCACGGTGGCGAGCGCGCGGCCGGCGACGCGGTGGCGCAGCACCGGCATGGCTTCGGCGACGACGACCAGGGTGGCGGCGAAGCGCTGGGTCATGGCGTCGAATTGCGGCGCCTCGATCGCGAGCTGGGCGAAGGATGCGAGCGGGACGAGCGGCGGCGCGAAGCCGGGGAGCTCGAGATCGGCCTCGGCATCCATGCCGAGGCGGACGAGCTCGCCGCGCAGCAGGTCGTTGATCTCGTCGCGCGGCACGGCGCGGCCGGGGCGTTCGACGACGACGCGCTCGTCGGGGGTGAAGGGGCGCCAGGCGACGCCATGCGCGCGGGCGATGGCGAGGAGCTGCGCGGCCTCGACGATGCTGCGGCGGCCGGGCGCCGGCGCCGGGCCGATCGCGGTCGCGGCGCGCGGTCCCGCATTGTCGAACAGGTCGGAGAGGCGGATCACCTGATCCTCCACCAGCGCGTGCGGGCGCGCGGTGGCGAGCGGGGTCTGGGCCTGCGCGGCGAACGGCGCGAGCAGCAGCAGGGCGGCGAGAAGCGCGCGCATGGATCAGCGCATCCGCGTCAGGGTGGAGAGCATCTCGTCGGATGCGGTGATGACCTTGGAGTTCATCTCGTAGGCGCGCTGGGCGGTGATCAGCGCGGTGATCTCCTGCACGACATTGACGTTGGAGGTCTCGATGAAGCCCTGCATCACCTGGCCGTAGCCGGGCTGGCCCGGCGCGGCGGCCTGCGGCTGCCCCGAACCAGGGGTGGCGAGGAACATGTTGTCGCCGACCGCTTCCAGCCCGCCTTCATTGGCGAAGATCGCGATCTGGAGCTGGCCGACATTTTGGGGCGCAGTCTGGCCGTCGAGCTTTGCAAGGACTTCGCCGTTCGCATTGATCGTCACGTCGCGCGCCGCGGCGGGGATGGTGATGCCGGGCTGCACCACGAAGCCTTCCGCGGTGACGATGGTGCCTTCGGCGGAGAGGCCGAAGGTGCCGTCGCGGGTGTAGGCGACCTCGCCCGAGGGGAGCTGCACCTGGAAATAGCCGTTGCCGCGGATGGCGAGATCGAAGCGGTTCTCGGTCTGCTGCATGTTGCCCTGCTCGGCGATGCGGTACACGGCGGCGGTGCGCACGCCGAGGCCGATCTGCGCGCCGGAGGGCAGCACGGTGCCGGTATCGGCCGATTGCGAGCCGGTGCGGCGGAGATTCTGGTAGATCAGGTCCTGGAACTCCGCGCGCCGGCGCTTGAAGCCGGTGGTGGAGAGGTTGGCGATGTTGTTGGAGATCACCTCGACATTGGTCTGCTGCGCGAGCATCCCAGTGCCGGCGATGTGGAGCGAGCGCATGGGTCAGAGTCCTTCGTCGGGGGATCGCCGGCACAAAGCTCCTGAAGCGTCGCCGGCGATGTGAAGCGAGCGCATGGATCTGTCCTTCGGCGTCAGGCGCGGCGGCGCAGGATGCGCTCGACCGCGGTGGAGAGGCGTTCGCCTTCCTTCTCGAGGAACTGCGTGGCGAACTGGAACTCGCGGAGCTCGGCAGTCAGCCGCGTCATCTCCTCGATGGAGCGGACATTGCTGCCCTCGAGCGCGCCGCCGACCACGCTGGGGCGCTCGATCGGCACCGGCGGCTCGCCGGCGGGGTCGAACAGGCGGTCGCCCTCGGCGCGGATCCGCTGCGGATTCTCGAAGCGCACCACGCGCAGCTTGCCGAGCTCGCCATTCTCGCTGCGCAGCGTGCCGTCGCCCAGGATCTGCAGGCGGGTGTCCGCCGCCGAGACGGCGATCGGGTTGCCGTTGGTGTCGAGCACGGGGTTGCCCTCCATGTCCACCACCCTTCCGTCCTGGCCGATGGAGAAGCGTCCTGCCCGGGTGAAGCGCTCGCCGCGCGCGGTCTGCACGGCGAAGAATCCCTCGCCGCCGATCGCGGCATCGAGCGGGTTGCCGGTGGTCTGCACGGAAGCGGGGGCGAGGTCGCGCCAGGTCGCGCGGTCCTGCACATAGGCGACGGTCTCGCCGCCCGGGGCGCGCGCGACATCGGACTGGCGCGAGAGATAGGAGGCGAAGACCGGCCGCACCGCCCGGAAGCCGGGCGTGTCGGCATTGGCGAGGTTGTGCGCCAGCACATCGGTGGAGCGCGCCTGCAGCGCGACGCGCGAGAGCACGATGTAGCCAGGGCTGTCCATGAGAGCGGTCCCCGTTGCGGTCCCACGGCGCACGGCAAGCGTCGTGCCAGGAAGAACTGGAGGGCGGAGCTTCACGTCTCGGCAGTGCCGCGCCCCCCCGACCCCCCACCTCCTTTTTTTGGCTCATGGAAAGCGTGGGAAGCGCCGCTCTCAGCCCGCGAACGGCGTGACGCCGGAGAGTGCGGGAGGAACCCAGTGCCAAATCACCAAAAAAAGGAGGTGGGGGTCTGGGGGCGGAGTTCACTCCGCCCCCAGTGTCCATCGGCAGAGTTTTCCGCCCCCCGGCAAACCCCGCCGGAAGAAAGCCGATCTTAACCCTTGTCACGGAAACTTGTGCCCGCACCAGGAGGGCAGCGATGTCGGCCGAGCCGGAGGCGGGCGCGAAAGACGCGCCGCAGGGAAAAAGCAAGAAGAAGCTGATCCTGATCGCGGTCCCTGTGCTGCTGATCGGCGTCGTCGCGGGATTGTGGTTCAGCGGCATCCTGCCCGGCATGCTCGGCATGGGCGGGCATCCGCCCGCGCAGCACGCCGAGGCCGCGCCGCAGCCCGAGCCCGTGCGGCCGCGGGCGCTGTTCGACATGCCGGAGATCATCGCCAACCTCAACGCGCCCGGCCGCCGCGCCGTCTTCGTCAAGCTGCGCAGCAAGCTCGAGCTGCCGCGGCAGGAGGATGCGGCCGCCATCCAGGCCGCCATGCCGCGGCTGATGGACCTGTTCCAGACCTATCTGCGCGAGATGCGGCCCGACGAGCTGCGCGGCTCCGCCGGCACCCACCGGCTGCGCGAGGAGCTGATCGCGCGCGCCAACATCGTCGCGGCGCCGGCGCGGGTCTCGGACGTGCTGTTCGTCGAGATCCTCGTGCAATGAGCGGCGAGGAGCAGAGCGACGAGGATCTCGCCGCCGCCTGGGGCGCGGCGCTCGAGGAGGAGGAGACCGCGGGCGCCGCCCCCGCCGCCGCCCCGGCGCCCGACGCCACCCGCGTCCTGAACCAGGCCGAGATCGACAGCCTGCTCGGCTTCGACAGCGGCCCTGCCGACACCGAGCAGCAATCCGGCATCCAGCGCATCATCTCGTCCGGCCTCGTCTCCTACGAGCGCCTGCCGATGCTGGAGATCGTGTTCGACCGGCTGGTGCGGCTGATGTCCACCACGCTGCGCAATTTCACCTCGGACAATGTCGAGGTCTCGATCGACGGCATCGTCTCGCTGCGCTTCGGGGACTACCTCAACTCAATCCCGCTGCCGGCGATGCTCGCGGTGATGAAGGCGGAGGAGTGGGACAATTACGGCCTCATCGTCGTCGATTCCGCGCTGATCTACTCGGTCGTGGACGTGCTGCTGGGCGGCAGGCGGGGCACCGCGGCGATGCGCATCGAGGGAAGGCCCTACACCACCATCGAGCGCACCCTGGTGGAGCGCCTGATCGGCGTCGTGCTGCAGGACCTGACCGCGGCCTTCGAGCCGCTCTGTCCCGCCAGCTTCCATTTCGAGCGGCTCGAGGTCAATCCGCGCTTCGCCGCCATCTCCCGCGTCTCCAATGCCTGCGTGCTGGTGCGGCTGCGCGTCGACATGGAGGACCGCGGCGGCAAGCTCGAGCTGCTGCTGCCCTACGCCACCCTGGAGCCGGTGCGCGAGCTGCTGCTGCAGCAATTCATGGGCGAGAAATTCGGCCGCGACTCGATCTGGGAGACCCACCTGGCCGAGCAGCTGCGCGACACCGAGATCGCGCTCGATGTCGTGCTGGACGAGCAGGTGATGCCGCTCTCCTCCGTGCTGCGGCTGGAGGTCGGGGACCGCATCACGCTCGGCGTGCCGCCGGGCGCGCCGGTCCGGCTGCGCTGCGGCGAGATCGCGCTGTTCGAGGCCGAGCTGGGGCGCAACGAGAACCGTCTCGCGGTGCGCATCCAGAAGGAGATCGAGCGGCAGAAGGGGGTGGGGAGCTGAATCCGATGTCGGTGTTGGAATGGGTGCTGCAGCTCGTCCTGCTCGGCCTTCTCGGCGCGGCGCTGCCTTTCGCGCTCCGGCTCGAGCGCGCGCTCGCGGCGCTGCGCAAGGACCGCGCGGCGCTCGATGGCAGCGCGCAGGGTTTTGGCGAGGCGGCGCAGATGGCGGAGGCGGCGATGGTGCGGCTGCGCGCCTCGGCGGAACTCGCCGGGCGGCAGGTGGCGGAGAAGACCGCCGCGGCCGAGCCGCTGCGCGACGACCTGCGCTACCTGACGGAACGCGCCGAGGCGCTGGCGGACCGGCTGGAAGGGCTGGTGCGCAGCGCGCGCCCGCTCGCCGCCGAGGCGGTGCCCGCGGCCGAGCCCGCGCAGGCGGCGCGCAGCCAGGCGGAGCGCGACCTGATGCGCGCGCTCGCACTCGGCGTGCCGAGGGCGGCGCGATGATGCTCCGCCCCCGCCTGCTGCCCGCCGCGACGCTCGCGATCGGCGCGCTGATCCTGGTGAAGGCGGAGACGCTGTGGCGCGGCCTTGCCCCCAATGGCGGCGCGGCGCAGGCGGCGGCCACGCCCTCTCCTGCCCCCGCGGCGCCCACCCGCGCCCCCGCCGCGGCCGCGCCCCCCGCCGCGCATGGCGCCGCGCCGGTCACGCCCGCCCGCCCGCCGGCGCCCGCTGCGCCCGCCGCGGCCATCGCCCCGCCCCCGCCGCCCGACCCGGCGCAGGAGGCCGAGCGCGCGGTGCTGGAATCCCTCCGCACCCGCCGCGGCGAGATCGAGGGCCGCGAACAGGCGATCGCCGCGCGCGAGCTCGTCCTCGCCGCCGCCGAGCGCCGCCTCATGCAGCGCGTCGAGGAGATGGCTGCCCTGCAGCGCCGGCTGGAGGCGCTCGACCGCACCCGTGGCGAGCGCGAGGAGGCCGGCTGGCGCGGCCTGGTGCGGCTCTACGAAACCATGCGGCCGCGCGATGCGGCGGCCATCTTCAACGATCTGGAGATGAATGTGCTGGTACAGGTGATCGACAGGATGGGCGAGCGAAAGGCGGCTCCCGTGATCGGTGCCATGCGCCCCGAACGGGCACGGGAGCTGACCACGGAGCTCGCCCGTCATCGGGCACAACGCCCGGAAGGCAGCTGAGAACGGCGCGACGCAGGAGGTCACTGAGGCGCATGGACAAGAACATCAACGTGCTGATCGTGGACGACTACCGGACGATGCTGCGCATCATCCGGAACCTCCTGAAGCAGCTCGAATTCGACAATGTCGATGAGGCGACCGACGGGCAGGAGGCGCTGGCCAAGCTGCGCGCGGGGAATTTCGGCCTCGTCATCAGCGACTGGAACATGGCGCCGATGACCGGCCTCGACCTGCTCAAGGAAGTGCGCGCCGATGCGCGGCTGAAGGGCATGCCCTTCATCATGATCACCGCCGAGAGCAAGACCGAGAACGTGGTGGCGGCGAAGCAGGCCGGCGTCTCCAACTACATCGTCAAGCCGTTCAACGCCGAGACGCTGCGCGAGAAGATCGAGAAGGTGCTCGCGCATGCCTGACGGGCAGGACGCGCCGGAGGGCGACCGCATCGAGGCCGCGGTGCGCGCCGTGCTGACCAGCATGGCGGGCGACCTCACGCTGAAGGAAGCGGCGCTGCTCGCCGAGCTGGAGGCGCTCGGCCGCACGGTCGCGCGCGCCAAGGCCGAGGTCGCGGCGCTGCGGGTGGACGACATCACCGAGAGCCACATCCCCTCGGCGACCGACGAGCTCGATGCGATCGTCGCGCACACCGCGCATGCGACGCACGAGATCCTCGATTGCTGCGAGACGCTGGAGGCGCTGCAGCCGAAGCTCGGCGGCGCCGAGGCGGAAGCGCTGCAGACCACGATCACCCGCATCTACGAGGCCTGCAGCTTCCAGGACATCACCGGCCAGCGCATCGGCAAGGTGGTGACTGCGCTGAAGGCGATCGAGCAGCGGGTGGAAGCGGTGGTGGCGATGGCCGGCGGCGCACCAGCCGACGCGACGCCGCCGCCGCCGGTCGCGCCGGCGGAGGGCGTGACGGAAGGACGCGCGCTGGCGAACGGGCCGCAGCTGCCAGGCGCGGGCGTGTCGCAGGAAGAGATCGACCGGCTGCTGGCGAGCTTCGATTGAGCGGTGGAAGAGAAAGGGGTGGGGGAGTGGTCGAAGCAGCGCTTCGACCCCCCACACCCCCTCCTTTTTTTGGATACTTGGCGCGGGTGGCGACCTTCGCCTTCGCGATCCTGCTGTTGGTGCTGGCGGAGAGTGCGGCGGCGCAGGATGCCGTCAGGCTGCGCGTCGGGTCGCATCCGGGATACGGGCGGCTGGTGTTCGACTTTCCGGGCGCACCGGAATTCGCCGCCGAGCAGCAGGGTGACGTGCTGGTGCTGCGGCCGGCGCAGCCGGCGGAATTCGATCTTTCGGCCGCGGTGCGGCTGCCGCGCAACCTGCGCGCGGTGAATCAGCGCGACGGCAGCATCGTGATCGAGGCCGCGCCCGGGGCGCGGCTGAACTGGTTCCGGCTGAGCAACCGGCTGGTGGTCGACGCGCATGACGCGGCGGCCGAGGCGCCGGCACGCCGCGAGCCAGGCGCCGCGGCCAGAGCCGCGGAGGTCGCGGAGCCGCCGGCAGCGCAGACGCAGATCGCCGCACAGGCCAGGCCCGCTGCGACGCCCTCCGGCCAGCCAGAGCTGGCCGCGCCAGCCGAGGCCACGCCCGCGCGCGCGCCGACAGGCCGTCGCCGGAGCGGGGCGAATCCGCCGGCGGCTTCATCTCCGCCCGAAGCCACGGCCGATGCCGCGCCACCCCGCGCGCCGGCCGATCGGCGCTCTCCCGCGCCCGCGCCGCAAACGGCGGCCCAGCCGGCGCCCGAGCCGCGCGGACCGGCCACACGGTCGGCGCCCGAACCCGCCTCCGAACCCCGGGCCGAACCGGCGCCGCCGCGCGCGCCGGCCGGCCGCCAGCCGCCGCTCGCGCCGCAGGCGACCGCGCGGCCCACCTCCGATCCGCAGGCCGATGCGCCGCCGCGCGGAGTTGCCGGCCGCCAGGCCCCGCCCGCACCGCAGGCGGCCGCGCGGCCCGCCACCGATCCGCAGGCCGATGCGCCGCCGCACGGAGCCGCCGGCCGCCAAGCGCCGCCCGCGCCGCAAGCGGCCGCGCGGCCCGCCTCCGATCCGCAGGCCGAAGCGCCGCCGCGCGGACCCGCCGGCCACCAAGCGCCGCCCGCGTCGCAAGCGCCCGCGCGGCCCGCCTCCGATCCGCAGGCCGATGCGCCGCCGCGCGGACCCGCCGGCCGCCAGGCCCCGCCCGCACCGCAAGCGGCTGCGCGGCCCGCCTCCGAACCGCCGGCCGAAGCGGCGCTGCCGCGTGGTCCGGCCAGCCGCCGGCAGGCGCCGCCGGCGCCGCAGCCGGCCGCCCAGCCCGCCGCAGAACCGCCCGCCCAGGCCGCGCCGCGCGGGCCGGCCGGCCGTCGCCAGGTCGCGATCGCGCCGCCCCAGTCTCCCGCTGCCCCGCCGGGCAGCCCCGCTGGGCAGCCCGCGGCCTCGGCGCAGGCCGAGCCGCGACCGGCGCCCGCCCCGGCGCCTCCCGCGGCGCCGAACCCTCCCCCTGCCGCCGCCGCCGTGCTGGCCCCGCCGCAGGCGCCGGCCATCCGGTTGCTCCCCGGCCAGGGCGGCCCCGCCATCCTGATTCCTGCCGAGGCCGGCACCGGCGCCGCGCTGTTCCGCCGCGGCGACACCGTCCTGTTCGTGCTCGATGTGCGCCAGGAATTCGACCTGGCGGCGCTGCGTGGCGATCCCGTCTTCGCCGGGCTCGAGGCGGGCATCGCCGGCGAGGCCAGCGTGCTGCGGCTCCGCCTTGCCCCCCCTGCCCTGCTGCTGGCGCGCCGCGAGGCCGCCGGCTGGGTGCTGGAAGCGAGCCGCGAGGCGCCGCCCAGCCCCCGCGCCCTGGTGCCCGAGCTCGATCCCGGCCCGCCCATGCGGCTCTGGATGCATGCCGCCCAACCCGGACGGGTCGTCGCGCTGACCGACCCGGAGACCGATCTGCCGCTGCTGGTCGGCACGCTGCGCGAGGCCGGCCAGGCGGTGCGGCTGGCGCGCCGCCAGCCCGAGTTCGACCTGTTGCCGACCCAGCTCGGCCTCGCCCTGCTGGCGCGCGATGACCGTCTCGCCATGCGCGCGCTGCCCGATCGTTTCGTGCTGCACGCCGCGGGCAATGCCTCGCTCCGCCTCAGCGCGGTGCCGAGCCGCGCGGTCAGCGCCGAGGCCGCGGCGATGAGCCGGGTGATGGATCTGCCGCTGCTTGCCGCTTCCGCCCTGCAGGAGCGGCTGCGCGGCCAGCAGGCGGCGATCGCCGCCGCCGGGCCGCTCGCCCGCGGGCCATTGCGCCGCGATGCGGCGGAGAGCCTGCTGGCGCTCGGCCTGCCGCAGGAAGCCCAGGCCATGGCCACGCTCGCGCGCCAGGAGGATCCGCGCGCCGAGGCGGATCCGCGCCTGATCCTGGCGCAGGGCGCGGCGGCGCTGCTCGCCGGGCGGCTCGCCGAAGCGCGCAGCCTCGAGGATCCGCGCCTGCCGGCGAGCGACGAGACCGCGCTGTGGCGCGGCGCCCTGGCGGCGGCGCGCGGCGATGCCGGCGCCGCGCCTGCCCTCGCCGCGACCCTGCCGCTGCTGCTCGCCTATCCGGAGGCGCTGCGCGCGCGGCTGCTCGCCTCCGCTGCCGCTGCGCTGCTCGATGGCGGGGAGATGGTGGCGGCGCGGCAGCTGCTCGCCGCCCTGCCGGAGGAGGACTCGCTCGCGCTGGCCCGCGCGCGCCTCGCCGAGGCCGAGGGCCGCACAGAGGAGGCGCTGGCGGGCTACGACGCCGTCGCGCGCGGGCGCGACCGGCTGCGCCGCGCGCGCGCCATCCGCCACGGCATCGAGCTCCGCCTCGCCGCCGGCCGCATCGAGGCCGCGGAGGCCGCGGCCGCGCTGGATGCCGCGCTCTATGCCTGGCGCGGCGATGGCGAGGAATTCTCGGCGCGGCTGCGGATCGCCGAGTTGCGGCGCCAGGCCGGCGACGGGCGCGGCGCCTTCGCGCTGCTGCAGGAGACCGAGCGGCTGTTCCCCGACCGCGCCGCGGCGCTGCGCCCGGCACTGGCGCAAGGCTTCGGCGCCGCGCTGGAAACCGCGCCGCCCACCGCCGCGGTGGCGCTGTTCGAGGCGCATCCGCAGCTGCTGCCGGGCGGCGCCGAGGGCGACCGGCTCATCGGGCTGCTGGCGGAGCGGCTGGCGGCGCTCGACCTGCCGGACCGCGCCGCCGCGCTGCTTCGCCAGGCCGCGGACCGCGCACCGGATGCCGCGGCGCGGGCGCGCATCGGCGCGCGGCTCGCCGGGTTGCGGCTCTCGGCCGGCGATGCCGCGGGCGCCGTCGCGGCGCTCGATGCGAGCGCCGCCGAAGCGCTCGCCGGCGAGCTCGCGCTGGAGCGCGGCCTGCTGCGCGCCCGCGCCCTCGCCCGCACCGGCGAGATGGCGGCGGCCGAGGCGGTGCTGGCGCCGCTCGGGCCCCAGGGGGCCGCGCTGCGCGCCGAGCTGCGCGCCGAGGCGCAGGATTTCGCCGGCGCGGCCAGCGCCATGACGGAGCATCTCCAGGCCAGCCTGCCGGCGCCGCCGGCGCCCCTCGCGCTCGAGCAGCGCCGCGCCCTCGCCCGGCTCGCCGCCTATGCGGCGCTCGCCGGCGAGGATCGGCGCCTCGCCGCGCTGCGCGCGGAGCATGGCGCGCGCATGCAGGACGGGCCGCTTGCGGAAGCCTTCGCGCTGCTCACCGCCGATCCGTTGCGCGGCATCGCCGATCTGCCGCGTCTCGCCGCGGAGCTCGGCCTGCTGCGCGGCTTCACGGCCCGGCTGGAGGCATTGCGGAACGGCGGCCCGGCCACGCGCTGAGACCCGCGTCCAGCACAGGGGGCGCCTGCAAAATTTCCGGTCCCTCGGGGGAATTTTCGCTTGCACTCCGGCCCCCCCCTGCCCCATATGCGCGCCCCGTTGACCCAAATGATCGGAATGCCCCGATCGCCCTGGTCATCTGCTGGCTGGAAGGAGCCCTGCCATGGAAGCTCTCGTCCAACCGGGGATGGTCTCGGATTTGCCGAGCGACACCCGGAATTTCGACGATCTGCGCTCGGCGCCCGAGACGAAGGACTACTTCGTCCAGCGCAACGGGTGCCGCTTTGCCGGAACTCACCTGATCATCGATCTGTGGGGTGCGACCAATCTCGGCGATCCCGCGCATATCGACGCGGTGCTGCGCGAGGCGGCGATCGCGACGCGCGCCACCATCCTGCATGGGCATTTCCACCACTTCTCGCCGAATGGCGGGGTGAGCGGCGTGCTGGTGTTGGCGGAGAGCCATGTCTCCATCCACACTTGGCCCGAGCGCGACTATGCCGCGATCGACATCTTCGTCTGCGGCGAGTGCGATCCCTATCTCGCGCTGCCGGCGCTCAAGAAGGGCTTCCTGCCGGAGCGGGTGCAGCTCGCCGAGCACAAGCGCGGCCTCGTCGGCTGACCCGCGGCCACGCCTGAAAGAACCACGCTTGAAAGACCGCGGGCCGGGCCTTCAGGGTCCGGCCCTTCCCGCCTGCGGAGGGCAGCTTCGATGGCGACCGATTGCTGGGTGAACGAGACGCTCTACGCCGCCTGGGGCCAGCGCTTCCGCGTGGTGCGCGAGCTCGCGCGCGTGCGGTCCGACTTCCAGGACATCATGGTGTTCGAGAGCGAGACGCATGGCCGCGTCATGCTGCTCGACGGCGTGGTGCAGATCACCGAGGGCGACGAGTTCGTCTATCAGGAGATGCTCGCCCATGTGCCGCTGCTGGCGCATGGTGCGGCGAAGCGGGTGCTGATCATCGGCGCCGGCGATGGCGGCGTGCTGCGCCGCGTGCTGCAGCATCGCAACATCGAGCGCGCCGTGATGGTCGAGATCGACGGCGAGGTGATCCGGCTGGCCAAGGAATTCATGCCGGCGATCGCCGGCGATGCGTGGCACGACAGGCGGGCCGAGGTGATCGTCGGCGACGGCACCGACTATGTCCGCCAGGCGCAGCCGGCGAGCTTCGATGCGGTGATCGTGGACAGCACCGACCCGATCGGCGTCGGCGAGGCGCTGTTCACCGACGAATTCTACGCCAATTGCGCGCGGCTGCTGACCGGGCGCGGCCTGGTGGTGAACCAGTGCGGCGTGCCCTTCATGCAGGCGGACGAGCTGCGCGACACCTCGCTGCGGCGCGCCAAGGCCTTCGCGGATGTCTCGGCCTATGTCGCGGCGGTGCCGACCTATGTCGGCGGCTTCATGACGCTCGGCTGGGCGGCGAAGGATGCGTCCTGCCGCGCGATCGGGGTGGCGGAGATCCGCGAGCGCGCCGAGGCGGCGGGGATCCTGGGCGCCACGCGCTACTGGACGCCGGAGATCCATGTCGGCGCCTTCCACCTGCCGCCCTATATCGCCCAGCACCTGCCGCGCTGAGCGCCCGGCGCGGGCGCGTTCGAAAAGAACTGGGGGGCGGAGTTCACGTCGCGGCAGTGCCGCGCCCCCCCCAGACCCCCCGCCTCCTTTTTTTGGCTCATGGGAAGGGTGGCGAGCTCCGTTCTCGGCCCGACAAGGCTGCGGCGCCTGGGAGTGCGGGAGCCGGCGGCGGAGTTCTCTCCGCCCCCGGCCTTCCCGGGCAGGACAATAGAGCGGAGGATTGCGGCATGATGCCGATCGCGCTCGCGCTCGAGGAAGCCCGCGCCGCCGGGGCGCGCGGCGAAGTGCCGGTTGGCGCGGTGGTGACCGACGCCATGGGGCAGGTCCTCGCCCGTGCCGGCAACCGGGTGGAGGAGCTCGCCGATGCCTCCGCCCATGCCGAGCTGCTGGCGCTGCGCGCGGCGGCGGCGATTCGCGGCGAGCCCCGCCTGCCCGACTGCACCCTCACCGTGACCCTCGAGCCCTGCCCGATGTGCGCCCAGGCGGCCGCCTTCTTCCGTATCCGCCGGCTGGTCTTCGGCGCCTATGATCCCAAGGGCGGTGGGGTGGAGCACGGCGCGCGGGTCTTCGCCGCGCCCTCTTGCCATCACCGGCCGGAGGTGGTGGGCGGGGTGCGCGAGACCGAGGCCGCCGCCCTGCTGCAAGCGTTCTTCGCCGCCCGCCGCGATTGACCTCACCGGCCGATCTGGCATCTCTAGGGGCCAACCATCAGGCGGGTGAGGTTCAGTGCGCGTCTTCCAGTCCAGCGAGCTGCTCGGCGGCAGCGATCACGAATTCGTCGTCAATCTCTACACGCTGGTGCTGAACCGCTGGCCGGACGAGGAGGGCTACCGCCACTACCTGACCCGGGTGGAGGGCCGGCCCGAGGCGCGGCGCGATGCGATCTCCGAGATCGCCGACAGCGAGGAGGCGAAGAAGCTCGGCGTCGTCGTGCAATTCGACGATGCGCCGAAGGCGCCGCCGCCGCCTCCCCCCGTCGCGCCGCCACCGCCCGGCCCCGCCCTGGCGCCGCCCCCGCCGCCGCCCTTCCACATGGCACCGAGCCCGCCGACGCCGCCCACCCTGCAGCTTCAGGCCGAGATCGGCCAGCTGCACCAGGGCATCGCCGCGCTGCGCGCCGCCGCCCCGGCGGCCGGCGAGCCGGCCGATCTGCGCGCCGTGGTCCAGCGCATCGAGGCGAGCCTCCGGCAGATGCGCGCCGAGCTCGATGAGCTGCAGCTGCTGGCGAGCAGCGCGCTGCAACGGCAGCTCAACGAGACGGTGAACACGCTGGTCAACCAGCAGGCCGCGAGCCTGGAGCAGCGGCTGCGCGCGCTGGAACAGCGGGTGCGGTGAAGGATTGGGGGGCGGAGTGAACTCCGCCCCCCTTGGGACGTGTGGCAAGCGCCGTTCTCAGCCCGACAGCGGCTCGGCGCCTGAGAGTGCGGGAGCCACTCAGCGCCAAGTCACCAAAAAAAGGAGGATGGGGTCCGGGGAAGGAGTTCACTCCTTCCCCGGTGTCCAGCCTCCGAGTACCGGGCTCGCCCCGCGCCCGATCAGCCCGCGCAGCCGCCCGGCCACGCCGGGAATGGACCACAGTGCCGCGAGCGCGGTCAGTGCGCAGAGCCCGGCGCTGATCGGGCGGGTGAAGAAGGGCGCGATGTCGCCGCCCGAGAGCACCAGGCCGCGCAGCAGGTTCTTGTCGAGCAGGTCGCCGAGCACGATGCCGAGCACCAGCGGCGCCATCGGGAAGCGCAGCTCGCGCAGCACGAAGCCGACGAGGCCGGCGCCGAGCATCACCCAGATGTCGAACAGCCGCGAGGTGATGGCGAAGGCGCCGACGGTGCACAGCACGAACACGATGGGCATCAGCCGCTCGCGCGGGATCAGCAGGATCCACAGCAGCGGCCGCACCAGCACCAGGCCGTAGAACAGCTTCACCATGTCGGCGACGATGAGCATGGCGACGATCTGGTAGATGAATTCCGGCGCGGTGATCGCGAGCATCGGCCCGGGGTTGAGGCCGTGGATCATCATCGCCGCCATCAGCACGGCGGCAGGGGCGGAGCCGGGGACGGCGAGGGTCAGCACCGGGATGATGGCGCCGGGCACGCAGGCGCTCTCGCCGGTCTCCGCCGACATCAACCCTTCGATGCTGCCCTTGCCGAATTTCTGCGATTCCTTGCTGGCGCGCTTGGCTGCGGCGTAGGAGGTCCAGGCCGCGATGTCCTCGCCCAGGCCCGGCATGGCGCCGATGAAGGTGCCGATGGCGCCGGAGCGCAGGATGGTCTTCCAGTAGCGCAGCACGTCGCCGATGCGCGGGACGACGCTGTCGATCTTCGAGGCCACCGCCTGCACGGAAGGCCCGCGCATGGAGGACAGCACCTCGGCGACGCCGAACACGCCGACCAGCACCGGCAGCAGGCCGAGACCGCCGGCAAGGTCGGGATTGCCGAAGGCGAAGCGGGCATAGGCGTGGTTCGTCTCCTGCCCGATCGTTGCGACGAACAGGCCGAGGAAGCCTGCGATGTAGCCCTTGAGCGGATCGCCGCCGGAGAGCGAGCCGGCGATGACGATGCCGAACATCGCCACCCAGAACATCTCGTAGCTGCCGAAGCGCAGCGCGAATTCGCCGAAGGAGGGGGCGAAGAGGGCGAGGATCGCGGTGCCGAACAGCGTGCCGAGCCAGGAGCCGGAGGTGGAGATGCCCATGGCGCGCCCGGCGAGGCCCTGCTTCGCCAGCGGGAAACCGTCGAGCGTGCTGGCGGCGGAGGCGGGAGTGCCGGGGATGTTGAGCAGGATCGCGCTGCGGCTGCCGCCATAGATCGCCCCGACATAGACGCAGACCAGCACCAGCATGGCGGTCTCGTGGCCCATGCCGAAGGTGAGCGTCGTCAGCAGTGCGACGCCCATGGTGGCGGTGAGGCCGGGCAGCGCGCCGATGATGATGCCGATCAGCGTCGCCCACAGCGCGTGGAAGGCGGCGCCGCCCTGCAGCACATGGGCGAAGCCGCCGGCGAGCATGTCGAGCGGGTTGCTCACGGCAGGCGGACCAGGAAGATGCGCTCGAAGACCAGCGCGACGGCGAGGCCGGTGGCGAGGCCGATCGCCGCGGCCTCGAGCAGCCGGCGGAGGCGGCGGCCGGCCGAGAGGTGCCATTCGAAGCAGGCGGTGAAGGCGAAGACGAAAAGCGCGCTGGCGAGCCAGAAGGGCAGCCGCCCGACCAGGAACCCCGCATAGGCGGTGCCGAGCGCCGCGGCGAGGGCGAGGCGGCCGAGATCGGCGCTGTGCGTGCCCGCCGGCGCGGCGGCGCGCCAGCCGCCGCGGCGGATGGCGCGGAAGCCCAGCAGGATCGCGAGCAGCGCGATCATGCTGCCATGGAAGCCGGGCACGATGCCGGGCGCGGTCAGCCCGGTGCCGGACTGCTCCACGAAGCTCGGCATGCGCAGGCTGAGCGCGACGATGCCAAGGCCGAAGGCGAGGAACACCGCCGCGGTGATGAGATCGGCCCGCGGCGAGGCCGGTGCCTTCTCGCCCGCGAAGGGCGACGACGCCTCGCTCAAAGCCGGGCGATCCCCACCGTGTCGGGGCTGACCCGCGCCTTGCCGCCGTCGAAATAGAGCCAGGCGGTCTGGCGCACCATCTTCCACGCCTCGTCATAGGCGTTCTGGCCGTGGAGCGGCGCGAAGACCGCGGCGCGCTGCGTCGCGTAGTCCTTGAGGCGCTGGGAATTCGCCATCTTCTCCTGCCAGACCTGGGTCATGGTCTGCACCACGGGCTCCGGCACGCCCTTCGGCGCCCAGATGCCGAAATAATTGAGCGGCGCCGGCATGCCCGGCAGCCAGCGCTTGACCGAGGGGATCTCGCCGAAGCCCTGCAGGTTCACCGGATTGTCGCTCTGCACCGCGAGCGGGATGAGGCGGCGGGCGCGGATCATGTCGGCCGCTTCCACCAGGAGCACGCAGCCGAGCGGCGTCTCGCCGGCGACGGTCGCGATCATCGCGGGATTGCCGCCGTCATAGGTCGCGTGGCGGTACTGGATGCCGGCGGCGGCGCGCACCGCCTCCATCATGTTGTGCCCCGCGGAGGACACGCCCGCGGTGGCGATGCCGATCGAGGCGCCGCGCGATTTCAGCGCCTCCAGCGCCTGGCCGAAATCGCGGTAGCCGGCCTGCGGATTGGCGACCAGCACGTTCACGTTGGCGACGGCGAAGAACAGGTTCCAGTCGGCGAGCGCGGTGTCGAGCAGGCCGAGCACCTTGTAGCAGCCGACATCCACCGCGGCGCCCGCGGCCCAGGTTAGTCCGTCCTTCGGCGCCTCCAGCGCGTTGCGCGTGCCGATGGAGCCGGAGGCGCCGGGCTGGTTCACCACGATGAAGCGCTGGCCGATCACGGCCTCGACCTCGGCGGCGACGATGCGCGCCATCTGGTCGGTGGAGCCGCCGGCGGCCCAGGGGACGATGATGGTGACTGGGCGATCCGGCCGCCAGGCATACTGGCCCTGCGCGCGGACGATGGCGGGGAACGCCGCCGTCGCGGCCACGGTGGCGAGGAATTGCCTGCGCTGCATGAACGGACCCTTCCCTGGCGTTTTGTTCGGTAACTGGCTGGTTACTGCGATGATGAGGCGGCGGCGGGGGAGGCGTCAACTCCAGCGCCGATGCCGCCGAGGGACAAGCAGGCAGATGATGAAGCGACGCGGCTAGAACCGCGGCGCGATCTCCATGACCAGCCGCTGCAATTCCTCGGTCTCGCGGAAGAACCCATCCAGCACGCGCATGCGCTCGCCGGAGAGGATGAGGATGCGGCTGGCCGCGTCGGTCACCGCGATCGGCGGCATCAGGGGCCGCGCCGGGCCCGCCCGCATCCTCATCCGCCGGCCTGCTTCGCGCGCTCGGCCTCGCGCAGCCAGTCCTCGGTCGTCTTGGTCCGCGGGCGCTCGGGGCCGGCATAGGGATCCACGCCACCCGTCGTCGCCTCGATGGCACGGCAATCCTCGCAGAGCTCGATCAGCGCGAGGCGCGCCGGATCGGCGAACATCCAATGGCCGCTCGCCTGCAGCTTCGCCTTCACCCGCGCGATGCTGGAGGCGGTGCCGAAGGGCTTGCCGCAGCGCGCGCAGGGGAAGGGCGGCTCCTCCTTCACGACGATCGGGGTTGCGGCCTCGGGGGCGAAGTTCAGCCGCGGCTCCAGCGCGATCACCTTTTCCGGGCAGGTCGCGACGCAAAGGCCGCATTGCACGCAGGCCTCCTCGAGGAAGCGCAGCTGCGGCGCTTCCGGATTGGCGGAGAAGGCGCCGGTCGGGCAGACGGAGGTGCAGGCGAGGCACAGCGTGCAGCCCTCGGCGCGCACCGCGGCACGGCCGAAGGGGGCGCGCTCCGGCAGCGGGACGACGGAGACCGCGGCGGCGGAGGCGCGGTGCAGCGCCCGCAGCGCCTCGCGCAAAATCCCGCGCGGCGCGCCGAGCGGCAGGAAGGTCTCGGGCGCGAAGGCGAAAGGCGCGCGTGGCAAGGCGAAGAGCGTCTCGCCCAGGGTGAAGGGATCGTCGGTCTCGATCGCCGCGGCGCGCGGCGCGTCCGCGGCGAGACCCAACCCGCCCAGCGCGGCTTCCGCATAATCCAGGTTGCGCAGCACGCCTTCCGCGCCGGGGCGGCGATGCGCCGGCAACAGCAGGCGGATGGCGGTGGCGCCCCAGGCGAAGCCCGCCGTCATGAGCGCGAGGTCCACGCTGGTGACCTCGTTCACCTGGAAGGGCAGCACGCGCGCAGGCAGGCCGTCGCCATGGCGGGCGAGCGCGTCGAGCCGCGGATCGCCATGCGACGCATCGTGGATCAGCAGGACGGGCGCGGTGCCGCCGGCCTCCGCATAGGTCAGCAGCAGGGTGCGCAGGCGGCGCAGCAGCGCGGCGTCGGGCGGCAGCGCGTATTGCGCGGCGCCGGTCGGGCAGACCGCGGCGCAGGCGCCGCAGCCGGCGCAGATCTCGGCGCTGATCGCGACGCTGTCCTTCGCTGGCGTGATGGCGCCGGTCGGGCAGAGATCGAGGCAGCGCGTGCAGCCGATGCGGCGGTTGCGCGCATGGGCGCAGAGCGACGCCTCGAAGGTGACGAAGCGCGGCTTGTCGAATTCGCCGACCAGCTCGCGCGCCGTGCCGATGGCGCGCTCCACCGCTGCGGCATCGGCGGGGTCGGCGCGCAGATAGCCCTGGCGCGTCTCGTGCGCGGGGAAGAGCGGCGTGCCGCCGGCGAGGTCGAGGATCAGGTCGGCGCGGCTCACCGCGCCGTCGCGGCCGCGGCCCCAGACATAATGCGCGCGCGACGAGGGCGCCGGCGCGGCGGTGCCGTCCACCACCACCTCGAAAGCGCCGAGCCAGCCGGTGGCGCTGCGGGCGCGGCCGCGCAGCACCGGGTATTCGGGGCTGCGGGCGGGGGTGACCTCTTCCTCGCCGGTGAGCAGGACGGTGAGGTCGAGCCGGTCCTTCAGCCGCTCCGCGGCCGCGAGCGCGGTCGCGTCGCGGCCGAGGATCAGGGTGATGCCCTGGCTCTTCAGCGGCACCAGGGGGGTTGGCGGCATCGGCTCGGCGGCGGCGGCGATCAGGGCGGCGATCTTGGGGCCGGCGGCATCGCCCTCGATGGACCAGCCGGCCAGCTCGCGGATGTTGACGAAGCTCGGGGCGGCGGCGCCCGCGGCCTCGGCTTCCTGGGCGAAGAGCGGGGCCTGGGCAGTGCAGGCGACGGTGAGCGGCCGGCCTTCGGCGATCGCCGCGCTGAACCGGGCGAATTGGGACAGGCAAAGCTGTTCCGCGGTGCGCAGCTCGGCGTGCCTGGCGCAACCGCGCGCCAGGGCGCGGCCGTCCAGAGTCATGCTGTCTTCGCAGCTGCAGACCAGCGCGATGCGGTCCGTCATCGGGCCTCCCGGGCGCCCGCTGTCGCAGGCGGGTTCCAGGCCATATATCCCTGGGGTCACGCGGTTGCGAGGGAGGCGCGGTGCCCGAGGGCCTGCCGGACCTGCCGACGGTGTTCCGCCCCGTCATCGCCTTGCGCGAGGGCGGGGATGCGATGGCGCGCGCGGTGGCGTTGGCCCCGCGCGAGGGGGCGGGCACCCTGGTCTGGGTGCGCGCCTATGGACGGGTCGAGGCGGCGCTGGTGCTCGAGCCGGAGGTCGCGCTGGCGACGGCGCGGCTGGCCTGGCTGGTCGGGGTGGCGTCGCTCGCCGATGCCTGTGCGGCGCTGGGGCCGCCGGAGCTGCCGATGAGCATCGCCTGGCCGGCGGTGTTCAAGGTGAACGGGGCGGCGGTGGGGCGGGCCTTCTGCGCGGCGCCGGCGGGCGTGGCGGAGGATTCGGTGCCGGACTGGCTGGTGGTCGGGGTGACGGCGGATTTTTGCGGGCCGGAGGAGGCGGAGCCCGGCTTGGATCCGGGGCGGACCACCCTGGCCGAAGAGGGATTCGAGGCCAGTCCCGCGGAGATCACGGCGGCCTGGGCGCGGCATCTCATGGCGAACCTGGCGGACTGGCAGGGCCGGGGCTTCGCGGCGCTGGCCGCGCGCTATCAGCCGCGGCTGGAGGCGGGGCGCCTGGGCCAGGCCGGCGACCTGCTGCTCGAACAAGACGGCGTCCTGATCCGTCGGGCCCTGCGGGACGCGGTGGCATGAGGCCCGGCGTTCCGCTGAAGGGACACCGCTCCCCTCCCCCGCTCGGCGGCATGGTTCCTTCATTCCCGCCGATCTGGCCGGCCAATGGGGAGGGGCATCACGGTCGCGTCGCCTCCGCTGGCGCGCCTTGCCCCTCCCCATTGGCCGGCCAGCCCCCCACGGGGTCTGGGGGGGCCGCTGCCCCCCCAGCGGGGGTGCAGGGGGCGGAGCCCCCTGCAGCGCAACGCCGGGCCTTACTCCTCCCGCGTACCCTCAGGCTCGACGGCTCCGACGCCGTCGTGTTCGAGCGCGCCGCCGCGCCGGGCGAGTGGGCGGTGCCGGGCGGGTTCTGCTTCTGGGATGACGCGGTGGAGGCGCTGAGCGGCAAGCGGCGGCAGGCGTTCCGCGCCGGGTTCCTGGGGCTGTCTTCCTTCGGCTGGTCCACGCTGGTCGAGGTGGCGGAGGCCAGCGCGGCGGAGCGCGAGGCGGCGGTGGCGGCGCTGGCGGCGCACATCCTGGCGGAGTACGGCGCGCCGGATCTCGCGGCGGCGCAGGCGGCGGCGGAGGAGGAGGTGGCGTTCGCCGCCTCGCTCTGCGTGCATCCCGTCGGCACCGTGCTGGCGCTGAGCCGCGTGGTGGAGGGTGGCGCGGTGCGCGAGCGGTTCCGGACGCTGCATCGGCGCGAGAGCCTGCCCGTCTTCGGCCTCGTCGAGGTGGAGGGCGAGGAGGAGCCGGAGCGGCCGGATCTCAGGGAGCTCGGACGATGAGCGAGTTCTGGATCGCCTCCGGCCATCTGTTCTGCGATCGCGATGCCGATGGGCGGCTGGTGGCGACGCCCGATCTCTGGCGCGCCTTCCTGGCGCGGCCGGAGCTGGTGCCGCCGGAAGAGGCCTGCGACGCCGAGCGCGCGCTGCACGCGGCGCTGCTGGAGGCGCCGGAGCAGGTGGTGGCGCCGGCGCGCATCGCCGCGCTCGCGGATGCGGATGCGCGGGAGAATTGGGAGGTGTTCCTGCGGTTCCGCGACTGCGTGCGGCGGGCGCCGAACCTGGAGGCGGCGTGGCTTGCGCTGTACCGCGAAGGGGTGCGCGGGGTGCCGCCGCTGTTTCTCCAGATGCTGACGCATCTCGTCACGCGCGCGGCGCTGGACGGCGAGAGCGATCCCTTCGTGCTGCGTGCGGCTGAGCTGTTCTTCCGGCCGCAGCGCGTCTCGGTGCAGCAGGGCGGGCTGCTGCTGGCGGATGAGGAAGTGGTGGCGATGCGCGGCGCCGATGCGGGGTTCGGCGCGCTCGGGCAGTTGCTGGTCGAGGCCGGCGCGCCGCCGCGCGCGGTGGAGCTCGAGGTGCTGTCGGAGGCGAATGCGGGGGCTTACTGGTTGCGCTCGGATGCGCATGACTTCGTGCTGGACATCGCCGAGGGCCGTGCCGGGCAACGCGGCCTGGCGCGCGCGCTGGAGCGCTTCGTGCTCCGCCTGTTCGGCGAGCGCGTCGCGATCCGCGCCGTGCCGGTGATCGAGGATCCGCACTGGACCTGGCATGTCGGGCTGGATGCGGAGGCGACGGCGATCGCCAACGATCTCTGGCACGGGCAGGAGGTGGCGCAGGAGCGGCTGGCGCGGCTGGTGTGGCTCGGCGTGCTGGAATTCGCCGAGGCATCGCGCGTGCTGCCGGCGGCGGCGGGGCGGCCGGTCTATCTGGCGCTGGCGATGGATGCGGCGGGACGCCTCCGCATGAAGCCGCAGAACCTGGTGAGCGGGCTGCCGCTGCGCACGGCGGAGGTGGCGTCGTGAGCCGGCTGGAGGTGCCGGGCACGCGGCGCGTGCCGGTCTCGGTGCTGGTCGAGCGGCGGCCGGGGACGACGCGCTGGGCGGAGTGGGCCTGGCGCGCGGTGGAGGTGCTCGAGGACGCGCCGGAAGCGCCGCCCTGGACCGTGCTGCGGCAGGAGGAGGGCCGCACGCTGTTCCTCGCCGGCCGGTCGGAGGTGACGCTGCATCCGACGGATACCGACAACTACAAGCACAATTTGGAATCCGCCTCGCCGCGCGTCTGGGTGGTGCTGCGGCCGGTGGAGACGGAACCGGGACTCGCGCTGCACCTCGTCACCGTCGATGCGGGCGAGGCGCATTTGTACGCCGATGTCGGGTCGGACGTGCTGGAGTCGCTGCCGCTGCCGGCGGGGCTGCGCGATCTCGTGTCCGCGTTTGTCGCCGAGCACCACCGCGAGCGCGGGTTCCATAAGCGCCGGCGCGATGCCGCGCCACTCGAAGGGCTCGGGCGCCGTGGGTTGGTGGAGGACGAGTGGTGACGCCCCGTTCGCATCGAGCGTCGCGCGGCTTCGCGGCTGGTATCAAGGACGCTGCGCGCCGGCTTCGCCGGTCGCCTTCGATCCTTGACACCAGCCGCGAAGCCGCGCGGTGCAGTGCTGCGGCCGGGACGGAGGAACGGCGCCAGCCGAACAGAGGAACGGATTTGTCGGGATTGATGCGATGAGCGAGGGCTTCCTGGCGCGATGGTCGCGCCGCAAGCAGGCCGCCACGCAAGGCGAGACGGTGGAGGAGACGCCGGTTGCGCCGGTGGCGGAGCAGCCGGCGGCACCGGCACCGGCGGCACCAGCAGGGGAGGCGCCGCCGGCACAGGCGGAGCAGAGCAGCGAAGCGGAGTTCGATCTTTCCTCGCTGCCGCCCATCGAAAGCCTGACGGCGGAAAGCGACCTCTCCCTGTTCCTGCGCAAGGGCGTGCCCGATTCGCTGCGGCACGCGGCACTGCGCCGCGCCTGGTCGCTCGATCCCGCCATCCGCGACTTCATCGGCCCCGCCGACTACGCCTGGGACTTCAACGCCCCCGACGGCGTGCCCGGCTTCGCGCCCACGCTCGGCGGCGACGTCGCGAAGCTGCTCGCCCAAGCGATCGGCCTGGAACGCGACGCGGAAGCCGCCACGGCAACGGCAGCGGACGGCGCCACGCCCGCAACCGCGGCGCATCCCGCCCCCGAAGCCGTAGACACGCCAACGCCGCAACCCGCGCAGGACGCCACGCAGGAGATCGCCGCAACGACCACCCCCGCCACCCCCGGCACCGAAGCGCCCGCGGTGCCGGAGCCTGCATCGCCCGCCCCGCCACGCCGCCATGGCAGCGCGACACCCGCTTGACGCAGCGCACAACAACCGGCGATGTCAATTCCGGTTAAAGTTCCGGGTGCGAGGCAAGATTGATGCCGCGATCGGACCGATAAACCATGCTCGCTTCTTGGTGACGCGCCATCGCAAAGCCTTTACAAGTGTGGCGGGGATGTTGGGATGGACGTGACCGAGAAGGGACCGGCAGCACGCGACGCGGAGGAGCTCGATGCCGAGCGCGCGCGGCTCTTCGCGCTGCTCGGCCGCCTGCTCATCACCCCACCGGATATCATGCTCCTGCGCGGCCTCGGCACGCTGCGCGGGGACTCCACGCTGCTCGGCCAGGCCTTCGTGCAGCTCGCCGAAGCCGCCCGCGGCGGCGACGCCGATGCGATCGAGCGCGAATACCACGAGCTCTTCATCGGCCTCGGCCGCGGCGAGCTGGTACCCTACGGCTCCTACTACCTCACCGGCTTCCTCCAGGAACGGCCGCTCGCCGAGCTGCGCGGCGACCTCGCGCGGCTCGGCATCGCGCGCGCGCCGGAGGCGGTGGAGCCGGAAGACCACATCGCGGTCGAGTGCGAGACCTTCGCCGGGCTGCTCGCCGGCAGCTTCGGCCACGGCGCCGAGGACGCCGCGCGCTTCTTCCGCCGCCACCTCGCGCCCTGGGCCGGCCGCTTCTTCGCCGACCTCGAGCGCGCGGCGGCGGCGCGCTTCTATCGCGCGGTCGGCGCGCTCGGCCGCACCGCCATCGAGATCGAGCAGGCAGCGCAGGAGCTGCCGGCATGACCCATCAGCACGTCCGGGAGACCGCCATGAGCGAGAACAAGACGGCGAGGCGCCGCGGCTTCCTCAAGACGCTGGGGCTCGCCTCCGCCGCCGGCGTGGTCGCGGCGGAGGCCGCGGAGCCGCAGCGCGCCGATGCGGTGCCGCCCGGCGCCGCGCGCAAGGAGAACGAGGCGGACCGGCTGAAGGCGCGCTACCGGGCGGACAGCCCGGACGTGCAGGCCTTCTACCGCACCAACCGCTACTGAGCCGGGGAGACGCGCCATGCTGATCAAGCGGGCCGAGGGCAAGGCAGCCAGGCAGCGCCTCGCCGCCGCCTATCAGGGGCTTTCCGCCGGCGGGCTGGACCGCCGCGCCTTCCTGCGCCAGGCCGGGCTCGGCGGGGCGGGGCTCGCCGCGCTGGGCGCGCTGCCGCTCGGCACCGTACGCCGCGCCGAGGCGGGCCATGTGGACCCCACCCAGCCGGTGACGCGCGTCAAGAACATCTGCACCCATTGCTCGGTGGGCTGCACCGTCACCGCGGAGGTGCAGAACGGCGTCTGGGTCGGGCAGGAGCCGAGCTGGGACAGCCCGATCAACCGCGGCACGCATTGCGCCAAGGGCGCCTCGATCCGCGAGCTGGTGCACAGCGACCGGCGGACGAAGTACCCGATGAAGCTGGAAGGCGGCCAGTGGCGCCGCATCACCTGGGACCAGGCGCTCAGCGAGATCGCGGCGAAGCTGATCGACATCCGCGTCGCCTCCGGCCCGGATGCCGTGTTCTGGCTCGGCAGCGCCAAGCAGTCCAACGAGGCGGCCTATCTGTTCCGCAAATTCGCCGCCTTCTGGGGCACCAACAACGTCGATCACCAGGCGCGTATCTGCCACTCCACCACCGTCGCCGGCGTCGCCAACACCTGGGGCTACGGCGCGATGACCAACAGCTACAACGATATCCGCAACTCCAAGACCATCATCATCATGGGCGGCAACCCCGCCGAGGCGCATCCGGTCTCGCTGCAGCACGTGCTCGCGGGCAAGGAGATCAATCGCGCCAACCTCATCGTCATCGATCCGCGCTTCACCCGCACCGCCGCGCACGCCACCGAGTATGTGCGCATCCGCCCCGGGACCGACATCCCGATCATCTGGGGCCTGCTCTGGCACATCTTCCAGAACAACTGGGAGGATAAGGAATTCATCCGCCAGCGCGTCTACGGCATGGAGGAGATCCGCGCCGAGGTCGCCAAGTGGAACCCCGCCGAGGTCGAGCGCGTGACCGGCGTGCCGGAGGCGCAGATGAAGAAGGTCGCGCAGCTCTTCGCGACCCAGAAGCCCTCCACCCTGGTGTGGTGCATGGGGGCGACGCAGAAGACGGTGGGCACGGCGAATGTGCGCGCCTTCTCGATCCTGCTGCTCGCCACCGGCAATGTCGGCTCCAACGGCACCGGCGCCAACATCTTCCGCGGCCACTGCAACGTGCAGGGCGCCACCGATGTCGGGCTCGATGTCACGACGCTGCCGCACTACTACGGGCTGGACGAGAATGCCTGGCGGCACTGGTCGCGGGTGTGGGGCGTCTCCTATGAGAGCATGGTCGCGCGCTTCGACAGCGCGCAGATGATGACCACGCCGGGCATCCCCACCACGCGCTACTTCGATGCCGTGCTGCTGCCCAGGGACCAGGTGCAGCAGCGCGACAACCTCAAGGGCATGGTGGTGTTCGGCCATGGCGGCAACACCGTCACCCGCATGCCGGAGGCCCAGCGCGGGCTCGAGAAGCTCGACCTGCTGGTGATCGGCGATCCGCACCCGACCACCTTCGCGGTGCTCGGCAAGCGGCAGGACAACACCTACCTGCTGCCGATCTGCACCCAGCTCGAATGCGCGGGCAGCCGCAGCGCCTCCAACCGCTCGCTGCAATGGGGCGAGCGGATCGTGAAGCCCGGCTTCGAGGCGAAGAGCGACTACGAGGCGCTGTGGCGGCTCGCCGGCGCCATGGACCGCGCGGCGGAGCGCAAGGGGCTCACGGTGCGCTTCCAGGCCGAGCAGTTCCGCCCCTACGAGAACGGCGAGGAAGGGCCGAGCGCCGAAAGCATCCTGCGCGAGATGAACCGCGGCGCGCTCTCCACCGGCTATTCCGGCCAGTCGCCGGAGCGGCTCAGGCTGCACATGGCGAACCAGCAGCATTTCGACCTGGTGACCCTGCGCGGCGCGCCGGGCACGCCGGTGGCCGGCGAGTTCTACGGCCTGCCCTGGCCCTGCTGGGGCACGCCGGAGATGAAGCACCCCGGCACCCACATCCTCTACAACACCAACCTTCATGTGAAGGAAGGCGGCGGCACCTTCCGCGCCCGCTTCGGCGTCGAGCGCAACGGGCAGACCCTGCTCGCCGAAGGCTCCTACTCCAAGGGCTCGGAAATCCAGGACGGCTATCCCGAGTTCAACGTCGCGGTGCTGCGCCGGCTCGGCTGGTACGACGAGCTCACCGCTGAGGAGAAGGCCGTCATCGAGCGCATCGGCGGCAACGTGTCCTGGGCGACCGACCTCTCCGCCGGCATCATCCGCGTCGCCATGGAGCATGGCTGCCTCGCCTATGGCAACGCCAAGGCGCGCGCGGTGGCGTGGAACCTGCCGGACCCGGTGCCGGTGCATCGCGAGCCGATCTACACGCCGCGCACCGACCTGATCGCGCAATACCCCACCCTGCCCGACCGGCGCGGCTTCCGCCTGCCGCATCTCGGGCAGAGCGTGCAGAACCGCTCGCGCGAGGTGGCGCCCAACTTCCCGATCATCCTGAGCTCGGGGCGGCTGGTGGAATACGAGGGCGGCGGCGAGGAGACGCGCTCCAACCGCTGGCTGGCCGAGCTCCAGCAGGACATGTTCGTCGAGATCAACCCGGCTGACGCGGCGGAGCGCAGCATCCGCGACGGCGCCTGGGTGCTGGTGGCGGGCCCGGAGATGCCGCAGGGCAAGTGGATCCGCGTGAAGGCGCTGGTGACCGAGCGCGTCGGCCGCGGCGTCGCCTGGATGCCCTTCCATTTCGGCGGCTGGTTCATGCAGGAAGACCTGCGCGGCCGCTATCCGCGCGGCGCCGACCCGATCGTGCTCGGCGAGTCCGTCAACACCGTGACCACCTATGGCTACGACCCGGTGACCTTCATGCAGGAAACCAAGGTCACCCTGTGTCAGATCCGTGCGGCGTAAGGGGAGGACCGCATCATGGCCCGCATGAAATTCCTCTGCGACGCCGACCGCTGCATCGAATGCAACGCCTGCGTCACCGCCTGCAAGAACGAGCACGAGGTGCCCTGGGGCATCAACCGCCGCCGCGTCGTCACCATCAATGACGGCAAGCCCGGCGAACGCTCGATCTCCATGGCCTGCATGCACTGCACCGACGCGCCCTGCGCGGCGGTCTGCCCGGTGTCCTGCTTCTACACCACCGCCGATGCCATCGTGCTGCACGACAAGGATCTGTGCATCGGCTGCGGCTACTGCTTCTACGCCTGCCCCTTCGGCGCGCCGCAATATCCGCGCCTCGGGAATTTCGGCAGCCGCGGCAAGATGGACAAGTGCACCTACTGCGCCGGCGGCCCGCAGCAGGACAGCACCCAGGCGGAGTTCATCCAGTACGGCACCAACCGCATCGCCGAGGGCAAGCTGCCGATGTGCGCGGAGATGTGCTCGACCAAGGCGCTGCTCGCCGGCGATGGGGAGATCATCGCCACCATCTATCGCGAGCGGGTGCAGAAACGCGGCTACGGCTCCGGCGCCTGGGGCTGGCGAACCGCCTATCGCGAGACGGTGACGGTGTGATGCGCGCGCTCCGCTTGCTCCTCCTCGCTCTGCTGCTTGCCGCGCCGCTGGCGGCGCAGGCGCAGCGGACCGAGGCGACCCAGCCCTTCACCGACCGCGGCCAGGTCTCCGCCGAGGAGCTCGAGCTGCAGCGCGCGCTGCAGGGCGGGCGCATCGAGGGGCGCATCACCATCCCCGACCAGCGCGCCGCCAGCCTGATCCAGCCGGAGGGCCGCGGCTGGCGGCGCTTCCACAACGTCACCCTGGCCTGGATCGGCGGCATCGCCATCCTCGGCATGCTGGTGCTGCTCGGCGTGTTCTACGCCGTGCGCGGCCGCGTGCGGCTCCGCAGCGGCTGGTCCGGCCGCACCCTGCTGCGCTTCAACGCCTTCGAGCGCGCCAATCACTGGATGGTGGCGACCTGCTTCATCATCCTCGCGCTGTCGGGCCTCAACATCACCTTCGGGCGTCACCTACTGCTGCCGCTGATCGGGCCCGACGCCTTCACCGCGGTCAGCCAGTGGGGCAAGTACGCGCACAATTTCCTCGCCTTCCCCTTCACCCTTGGCGTCGTGCTCATGCTGCTGATCTGGGTGAAGGACAACCTCCCCAGCCGCCTGGACTGGATCTGGCTGAAGCAGGGCGGCGGCATCGTCGGCGACGCCCACCCGCCGGCCGGCCGCTTCAACGCCGGGCAGAAGGGGATGTTCTGGATGACCATCCTCGGCGGCGGGCTGGTCGCCGCGTCCGGCTACATGCTGGTCTTCCCCTTCTCCGTGACCGACATCGCCGGCATGCAGATCTCGCACATGGTGCACAGCATTCTGGCGGTACTGATGATCTCGGCGATCCTCGCCCACATCTATATCGGGACCCTCGGCATGGAGGGCGCCTTCGACGCCATGGGCACCGGCCGGGTGGATCTGAACTGGGCGAAGGAACATCACAGCCTGTGGGTGGAACGCGAAATGGCGAAAGGCCACGCCTCGCCGGCGCCCGATCACGCACGCCCGGCCGGGGCGGACTGACGCCAGGCGTGGCGCTGGCTGAGAGGTCCGCGGGAGGGCGCTGCCCTCCCGCACCCTCCCGCCGGGGGGCGAGGCGCCCCCCGCACCGCGCCTTGAAGTACAGGTCCGGCAATGGGGAGGGGCACAACAGGCGCGCCATCTCCACCCGCACGCTACGCCCCTCCCCATTGCCGGACCTGCCCTCGGGGCCTGGGGGGCGAGTTCGTCCCCCAGCGGGGGTGCAGGGGGCAGCGCCCCCTGCAGCGCCCTCTCAGCAAGCGCAACGCCGGGAGGTCAGCGCACCGTGCGGGTGATCGGGCTGGCGGGGTGGAGCGGGGCGGGCAAGACCACGCTCCTGGTGCGGCTGTTGCCGGTGCTGGTGGCGCGCGGCGTGCGGGTGTCCACCCTCAAGCACGCGCATCATCGCTTCGACGTGGACAAGCCCGGCAAGGATTCCTGGGAGCATCGGCAGGCCGGGGCCACGCAGGTCCTGGTCTCCTCCGAGGCGCGCTGGGCGCTGATGACCGAGCTGCGCGGCGCGCCGGAGCCGGGGCTGCGGGAGCTGCTGCGGCATCTCGCTCCGGTGGATCTGGTGGTGGTGGAGGGGTTCAAGCGCGACCCGCATCCCAAGCTCGAGGTGCATCGCCGGGCCAACGAGAAGCCTTGGATGCATCCGGAGATGCCGGGAATCGTGGCGGTCGCCTCGGATGTGCCGCCGCCCTATGATCTGCCGCACGTGCATCTGGATGCGGTTGATGCGGTGGCGGAGCTGGTGCTGCGCCACGCGGTGCCTCTCGAGGAACCATGGCGCAGCTGAGCGACGACTGCTTTGCCTTCGGCGGTCCGTTGATGTCGGTGGAGGCGGCGGCGGCGCTGATCGCCGCGCGGATTCCGCCGGCGGCCGGCGAGGAGACCGTGGGGCTGCGTGCGGCGGCCGGGCGGGTGCTGGCGCGGGACGTGGTGGCGCCGGGACCGCTGCCGCCCTTCCATAATTCGGCGGTGGATGGCTGGGCGTTCCGGCACGCGGACCTGGCGGCCGCCGGTGAGACACGGTTCTTCGAGGCCGGGCGGGTCGCGGCGGGGCAATCGGCGCGTCCGGCGCTGGGGAGCGGCGCGGCGGTGCGGGTGTTCACCGGCGCGCCGATGCCGCCCGGCGCCGACACCGTGGTCATGCAGGAGGATGCGCGGCGCGAGGACGGCGCGGTGCTGGTGCCGCCGGGGCTCAAGCGCGGCGCCAATGCGCGCCCCGCGGGCGAGGATGTCGCCGCCGGCGCCGTGGCGCTGGTGGCGGGCAAGCGGCTGGGGCCGGCGGAGATCGGGCTGGCGGCGGCACTCGGGCTGGCGATGCTGCCGGTGCGGCGGCCGTTGCGGGTCGGCGTGTTCTCGACCGGGGACGAGCTGGCCGAGCCCGGTGCCCCGCTCGGCCCGGCGCAGACCTATGACAGCAACCGCTTCACCCTGCTGGCGCTGCTGGCCGGGCTGCCGGTGGAAGCCTGCGACCTCGGCATCCTGCGCGACGATGCGGCGGCTACCGCGGCGGCGCTGGCGGATGCGGCGCACGCGCATGACCTGCTGCTGACCTCGGGCGGTGTCTCCACCGGCGAGGAGGACCATGTGCGCGCCGCGATCGAGGCATCGGGCAAGCTGGTGTTCTGGCGGCTGGCGGTGAAGCCGGGGCGGCCGGCGGCCATGGGGCTGATCGGCGGCACGCCGGTGGTCGGGCTGCCGGGCAACCCGGTGGCGGCGGTGGTGACCTTCCTGCATCTGGCGCGGCCTCTGGTGCTGCGGCTGGCCGGGGCGCAGCCGGAGGCGCTGCCGCGCTTCGCGGCGGAAGCGGGCTTCGCCTACCGCAAGAAGGCGGGGCGGCGGGAATATGTGCGGGTGACCCTGGCCCCCGGCCCGATCTTGCCGAGCGCCCGGAAATTCCCCCGCGAGGGCGCCGGGCTGCTGACCTCGCTGACGGAATCGGACGGTTTCGCGGAATTGGGCGAGGAAATCACGACGGTGGCGCCGGGAGACCGCGTGACGGTGCTGCCCTTCGCCGCGCTGTTCTGAGGGGGGGCCGCGCGTTCGAGAAGGACTGGGGGGCGGAGCTTCACGTCGCGGCAGTGCCGCGCCCCCCCCAGACCCCCCACCTCCTTTTTTTGACTCATGGGGAGCGTGGCGAGCGCTATTCCCGGCCCGACAACGGCGTGGCACCTGCGACGGGTATAGGGGGCGCGGCACCGCCGCGACCTTCATCTCTTTTCCCCGGCACCGTCTTCCTCCTTGTTATTGTCCAGTCCGCGTCGCTGCGGCTAGGGTCCGGCCGAGCGCGTGCGCTGGAGCGCTGCGGCTGGGAACGCATCTGGCGGTTGATTGGGATCTGGCGCGACATGGCACCGGGACGAGAAGGCGGCACGCCTCTGACCGTGCGGAGCTTCGCCGGCCGCGGCGCAAGGCTGCGGCGCTTCGCGATCCTCGGCGCGTGCGCCCTGCTCGCCGCCTGCGACAGCCAGGAGGCGGAGCTGCCCGCCTCCGATGCGCCGCCGACCGTCACCGTGGCGCAGCCGGCGCAGCGCGAGGTGACCGACTGGGACGAGTTCACCGGCCGCTTCGTCGCGGTCGAGCGGGTGGACCTGCGCGCCCGCGTCAGCGGCTATCTCGACAGCGTGCATTTCCGCGACGGCCAGGTGGTGCGGCGCGGCGAGCTCTTGTTCCGCATCGACCCGCGCCCGCTGGCGACCGCGGTCGCCGAGGCGGAGGCCCGGCTCGCCGCCGCGCGGTCCCAGGTGCTATTCGCCGAGCGCGACGTCAACCGCACCAACGAGCTGCTGCGCGCCCGCGCCGCCTCGGAGGCCAATGCGGAACAGCGCGCCCAGGCGCTGGAGAGCGCCCGGGCACAGGCGATGCAGGCCGAGGCCGGTTTGCAGCGCGCCCGGCTCGACCTCGAATTCACCGAGATCCGCGCGCCGCTCGATGGCCGCATCGGCCGCCACCTCGTCAGCCCCGGCAATCTGGTGTCGGGCGGCGAGGCGAGCAGCGGCACCCTGCTCGCCAGCATCGTCGCGCTGAACCCGATCGATTTCAGCTTCGACATCGACCAGGCCGCGGGGTTGCGCTATACGCGGCTCGCCGCGACCGGCGCCCGGCCCTCCTCGCGCGACCATCCCAACCCGGTGGAGCTCGGCCTGCTCGACGAGACCGGCTTCCCGCATCGCGGGCGCGTGGTGTTCGTCGACAACGAGGCCGATGCGATGACCGGCACGGTCAGGATCCGCGCCCGCTTCGAGAACCCGAACGACAGCATGATCCCGGGGCTCTTCGCGCGCATCCGGCTGATCGCGAGCGCGCCTTACCAGGCGCTGCTGCTGCCCGATGCGGCGATCGCGACCGACCAGTCGCGCCGCGTGATCTACGTCCTCGGCCCGGACAACCGGCTGCTGATGCGCCAGGTGCAGCTCGGGCCGCTGCATGACGGGCTGCGGGTCATCCGCGGCGGACTCAAGGCCGAGGACGAGGTGGTGGTGAGCGGCCTGCCGCGGGTGCGCGCCGGCGAGCCGGTGGTGCCGGTGCGCATGCCCGCGGATCAGATGCCGGCCGCGGCGGCGGCGGGGCGGCCCTGAGCAATCTCGGCACCCTCTCGGTCCGCCAGCCGGTCCTCGCCTGCGTCCTCTCGCTGGTGCTGCTGATCGTCGGCGGGCTCTCGCTGCTGTCGCTGCCGATCTCGGAATACCCCGATGTCGCGCCGCCGACCGTGGTGGTGACCACCACCTATCCCGGCGCTTCCGCTCAGGTCGTCGCGGATACGGTGGCGGCGCCGATCGAGCAGGAGGTGAACGGCACCGAGGGCATGCTCTACATGTCCTCGCAATCGACCAGCGACGGGCGGATGGTGCTGACGGTCACCTTCGGCCTCGGCACCGATCCCGACCGCGCGCAGGTGCTGGTGCAGGCGGCGGTCGCCGGCGCCGCGCCGCGCCTGCCGGAGGAGGTGCGGCGCTACGGCGTCACCACGCGCAAGCTCGCCACCGACCGGCTGATGGTGATCTTCGTCACCTCGCCGGACGGCAGTTACGACCAGCTCTACGTCTCCAACTACGCGCTGCGCCAGGTGCGCGACGAGCTGCTGCGCATCGACGGCATCGGCGACATCGACATGCAGGGCGCGCGCGACTACGGCATGCGCATCTGGCTCGACCCCGGGCGGATGGCGGCGAACGACGTCATCGCCGAGGACATCGAGGCCGCGGTGCGGGCGCAGAACGCCCAGGTGGCGGGCGGCCAGATCGCCGAGCCGCCGGTCGCCGACCAGGCCTTCCAGCCGAACCTGACCTTCCGCGGGCGGCTCGACGATCCGGCGGAGTTCGAGCAGATCGTCATCCGCAGCGACGCCCAGGGCCGGCTGCTGCGCATCAACGATGTCGGCCGGGTGGAGCTCGGCGCCGTCTCCTACACCACCACGAGCTCGCTCCAGGGCCGCCCGGCGGTGGCGCTCGCCATCACCCAGCGGCCGGGCTCCAACGCGCTCGACACCGCGCGGATCATCCGCACCACGCTCGCGCGCATCGCGCGCGACTTCCCGGCCGGCATCACGGCGGAGATCGCCTACGACCCGACCCGCTTCGTCGCCGAGAGCGTGCACGAGCTGGTGCAGACGATCGGCGAGGCGGTGTTCCTGGTGGTGCTGGTGGTGCTGCTGTTCCTGCAGAACTGGCGCGCCGCCACCATCCCGATCCTCGCCATCCCGGTCTCCCTGATCGGCACCTTCGGGGTGATGATGGCGCTCGGCTTCACCCTCAACGTGCTCACCCTGTTCGGCCTGGTGCTGGCGGTGGGCATCGTGGTGGACGACGCCATCGTGGTGGTCGAGAACGTGGACCGCCACCTGCAGCGCGGCCTCGGGCCGCGCGATGCCGCCTTCGCCACCATGCAGGAAGTGGGCGGCGCGCTGATCTCGATCGCGCTCGTGCTGTGCGCCGTGTTCGTGCCGACCGCCTTCCTGGAGGGCGTGACGGGGCGGTTCTTCCGCCAATTCGCGGTGACCATCGCCGTCGCGACCGCGCTCTCCTGCTTCTGCTCGCTGACGCTGAGCCCGGCGCTCGCCTCGCTGCTGCTCCGCGACGAGGAGGTCGCGGAGCAGGAGAGGCCGCCGCGGCGGCGGCGCTTGGCCGTGATCCGCTGGCTGCTGGACGGGTTCAACACGGCGTTCGACCGCCTGGCCGAGGCCTATGGGCGGCTGACGCGCCGCCTCGCCGGCGTCGCGCTGCGCATGCTGCTGCTCTACGCCCTGCTGATCGCCGGCGCCGCCGCGCTGCTGGCGACCGCGCCGCAGGGCTTCATCCCGGCGCAGGACCGCGGCTATGCGGTCGTCTCCATCGAGCTGCCGGGCGGCGCCTCGCTCGCGCGCACGACCGCGGTGCTCGAGCAGGCCGCGGAGATCGCCCGTGGCATTCCGGGCATCGCCAGCGTCTCCGCGCTCGCCGGCATCTCGGGCACGACCAACACTGCGGCCGGCAATCAGGGTATGCTGACGCCGGTCTTCGCGCCCTGGTCCGAGCGGCTGCCGAACGGGCAGAGCGCCGCCTGGATCCTGCGCGAGCTGCGCCGGCGCCTCGCGGTGCTGCAGGAGGCGTCGGTGCTGGTGATCCCGCCGCCCGCCGTGCCGGGCCTCGGCAGCGGCGCCGGCTTCGCGCTACGGCTGGAGGACCGCACCGGCCGCGGCACGGCGGTGCTCGCCGCGGCGACCGAGGCGCTGGTCGCCGCGCTGCGGCGCACGCCCGGCCTCACCGGCGTCTATTCGCCGTTCCGCGTGGATTCGCCGCAGGTCGCGGTGGACATCGACCGCGCGCGCGCCGAGATGCTGGGCGTCGCCGTCGCGCGGCTCAGCCAGACGCTCGAGACGCTGCTCGGCTCCACCTACATCAACGACTTCACCGCCTATGGCCGCAATTGGCGCGTGATCGCGCAGGCGGCGCCGGAGTTCCGCCGCACCGCGGCCGATCTCGCGCGGCTGCAGACGCGCAACGCGCAGGGGCAGATGGTGCCGCTCGCCAATGTCATGAGCTTCCGCGACGTCACCGGGCCGCAGCGCGTGCCGCGCTACAACCTGTACCCTTCCGCCGAGATCGCCGGCGAGACCCTCCCGGGCACCGGCTCCACCGCGGCCATCGCCATCGTCGAGCGCGTCGCCCGCCGCGTGCTGCCGGACGGCATCGGCTTCGAATGGACCGACCTCTCCTTCGAGCAGACGCAGAGCGGCAATGCCGGGCTGCTGGTGTTCCCGCTCTGCGTCCTCTTCGTCTATCTCGTGCTCGCCGCGCAGTACGGCTCCTGGAGCCTGCCCTTCGCGGTCATCCTGATCGTGCCGATGTGCCTGCTGACCTCCACCCTCGGCATCCGGCTGCTCGGGCAGGATGTGAACATCCTGACGCAGATCGGCTTCGTCGTGCTGGTCGGGCTCGCCGCCAAGAACGCGATCCTCATCGTCGAATTCGCCCAGCAGCGCGAGGACGAGGGCGAATCGCCGGTCGATGCGGTGGTGGCGGCGTGCCGGCTGCGGCTGCGCGCCATCCTGATGACCTCGCTCGCCTTCATCCTGGGCGTACTGCCGCTGGTGGTCTCCACCGGCGCGGGCGCCGAGATGCGGCGCGCGGTCGGCTCCGCGGTGTTCTTCGGCATGCTGGGCGTGACCCTGTTCGGGCTGGTGTTTACGCCGGTGTTCTATCTCGCGATCCGCCGGCTGGCGGGCTCGCGCCGCTCGCCACTCAGGGCGATGCGGCAGACCTACGCGCCGTAGCGCAGCGCGCTTCGTAGAGCGGTTTCGTCGGAGCCGGACTCGGGAGAAGAAGGAGTGGGGGCGGAGAGAACTCCGCCCCCACACCCCCACCTCCTTTTTTTGGCTTCTTGGTTCTGGCTCCTCCCGCACTCTCAGGCGACGCAGCGTTGTCGTTTGGGGGCGGAGTTCATCTCCGCCCCCCAGTCGCCGCCGCCGCCCGCGCTCGGATCAACGCCGTTGCGCGGCCTGCGCGATATAGACGTCGAAGGACAGCTCCGCGACGCGGAACCAGGCGCGCATGTCGTCGCGCGCCTTCGCCCAGTGCTCGTAGATGCGGCGGAATTCGGGGCTGCGGGAGGACAGCTCCTGCTCGAGTTCCATCGCCTGGCGGTAGCAGGAATCCATCACCTCGCGCGGGAAGGGGCGGAGCTGGGTGCCTTGCGCCAGCAGGCGGCGCAGCGCCTCCGGGTTGCGCGTGTCGTAGCGCGCGACCATCCAGTGCGTGGCTTCCGCGGCGGCGGTGCGGATCGCGGCCTGGTAGCTCTTGGGCAGCGCGTTCCACTGCTCGAGGTTGACGAAGAGATGGGTGTTGGCGGCGCCCTCCCACCAGGCGGGGTAATAGTAGAATGGCGCGACGCGATGGAAGCCGAGCTTCTCGTCGTCATAGGGGCCGAGCCATTCCACCGCGTCGATCGTGCCGCGCTCGAGCGAAGGGTAGAGATCGCCGCCGGCGAGCTGCTGCGGCACGCCGCCGACGCGGGACAGCACCGTGCCGGCCAGCCCGCCGATGCGCATCTTGAGGCCCTGGAGGTCCTGCACGCTGCGGATCTCGCGGCGGAACCAGCCGCCCATCTGCGCGCCGGTGGTGCCGAGCGGCAGGCCGTGGATGTTGTAAGCGCGGTAGAGCTCGTTCATCGCCTCGATGCCGCCGCCATCGTACATCCAGGCGTTCTGCTGGCGGGTGTTGAGCCCGAAGGGCATGCCGGTGGCGATGGCGAAGGCCGGATTCTTGCCGGTGTAGAAGAAGCTCGTGGTGTGGGCGCACTCCACCGTGCCGGCCTGCACCGCATCGAGCGCCTGCAGCGCGGGGACGACCTCGCCGGGGCCGAAGACGCGGATCTGGAAGCGGTCCTCGGTGAGCTCGGCGACGGTGCGGGCGAAGACCGGGCCGGCGCCGTAGATGGCGTCGAGGCTAGTCGGGTAGCTGCTGGTGAGGCGCCAGCGCAGGCTGGGCAGGGATTGGGCGAGGGCAGGCGCGGCGAGCGTGGCGCCGGCGGCGGTGAGGCCGGCGCGGCCGATCAGGGCGCGGCGATCCATGGTGCTGGCGGTTCCTCCGGACGGGGTGCGTTGCGGCGGGAGGAAGCATGGATGCCCGGGCTTGGCCAGGGGGAGGAGGACGGGGCGGCCCGGGTTGCCCCAGGCGGTGCGGGCGATTATGTGTCCGCGTCCTTTCCGGAGGGATGGCCGAGCGGTCGAAGGCGCGCGCCTGGAAAGTGCGTATACGCCAAAAGCGTATCGTGGGTTCGAATCCCACTCCCTCCGCCAGCCATGTGTCGCCACCCATCCCAGGACGTCCCACGACCGCACCCGATCGCGGTCGGGCGGCCGATCGCGTGAGCTGCACCGGCGCATGCGCGGTCTCGGCGGCCGCGCCTTCCGCGTCGTGCCGCGCGCCGCGCTCCCTGGCGTGTCCGTCGTGGCGAGCCTCCTGATCCTCGTCCCGGCCCGGCGGATGCTCCGCGCCCGCCCGGCCCGGTCTTCCCGCGCGCGGTTGCGGCGCGCCCCACCGCCCCTCGCCGGCTGGCCCGGCTCGAACGAGCGGCACTTCCGCCACCCCCGCGCCTGGGAGGCCGAGGGTTGCGGGTGGCCGTTCCGCCCCCGTAGCCTACACGCGAGGAGTTGCCCAGTGCCGTACGATCCGAAGGCTATCGAGCCCAAGTGGCAGGCCTACTGGGCGGACAACCGCACCTTCAGGGCCGAGATCGACCGCACCAGGCCGAAATTCTACGTGCTCGACATGTTTCCCTACCCCTCCGGGGCCGGGCTGCACATCGGCCATCCGGAGGGATACACCGCCACCGACATCCTGGCCCGCTACAAGCGGATGCGCGGCTTCAACGTGCTGCACCCGATGGGCTGGGACAGCTTCGGCCTGCCCGCAGAGCGCTACGCCGTGCGCACCGGCATCCACCCGGCCGTCACCACCAGGCGCAACATCGAGACCTACCGCGGCCAAGTGCGGCGCCTCGGCTTCTCCTACGACTGGGACCGGGAGCTGGCCACCACCGACCCGGGCTATGTGCGCTGGACGCAGTGGATCTTCCTCAAGCTCTACGAGCGCGGCCTGGCCTACCAGGCGGAGGCGGCCGTCAACTGGTGCCCGGCCCAGAACACCGTGCTGGCCAACGAGGAGGTCAAGGACGGCAGGTACGTGGAAACCGGCGACCCGGTCGTCCGCCGCAAGATGCGGCAATGGATGCTGCGCATCACCGACTACGCCGACCGCCTGCTGGATGGATTGGACGGGCTGGACTGGCCCGAGGGCATCAAGGCCATGCAGCGAAACTGGATCGGCCGGTCGGAGGGGGCGACGGTGACCTTCCGGGTGGATGGCGGCCCCGGCGAGCTGGTGGCGTTCACCACGCGCCCCGACACCTTGTTCGGCGCCACCTACTGCGTGCTCGCACCGGAGCACCCGCTGCTGCCCGGCATCGTCGCGCCGGAGGCGCGGCCGGCGGTGGACGCCTATGTCGCGCGCGCCGAAGCGCTGGACGAGGCGGCGCGCACCGATGCCGGGCGGGAGAAGACCGGCGTGTTCACCGGCGCCCACGTCATCAACCCGGCCAACGGCGCCCGCCTGCCGGTGTGGGTCGCCGACTACGTGCTGGGGAGCTATGGCACCGGCGCCGTCATGGCAGTGCCGGGCCACGACCGGCGGGACCACCACTTCGCCCACGCCTTCGGGCTGCCAGTCGTGCAGGTGGTGGACGGCGGCGTGGGCGTGCAGGACGCGGCCTACGAGGGCGACGGCCGAATGGTGAACTCCGGTTTCCTCGACGGGATGACCGTGGCCGAGGCCAAGCGGGCGATCGTCGCCTGGCTGCAGGAGCGCGGTGCCGGCACGCCGAAGGTCACCTACCGCCTGCGCGACTGGCTGTTCTCCCGCCAGCGCTACTGGGGCGAGCCGATCCCCGTGCTGCACCTGGCGGACGGCTCGGTGGTGCCGCTGCCGGAGGACAGCCTGCCGCTGCTGCCGCCGGAGCTGGACGACTACACGCCCGGCGCCGGCGGCGAGCCGCCGCTGGCCCGCGCGGCGGAGTGGGTGCGCACGACCGTGCCCGGGACGGGCGCCCCGGCGCTGCGCGAGACCAACACCATGCCGCAATGGGCCGGGTCATGCTGGTACTACCTGCGCTTCCTCGACCCGCACAACGACCAGGCGTTCGTCGGCCGCGACGCCGAGCGCTACTGGATGCCGGTGGACGTGTATGTGGGCGGCGCCGAGCACGCGGTGCTGCACCTGCTCTACGCCCGGTTCTGGCACAAGGTGCTCTACGACATCGGGCTGGTTTCCACCGACGAGCCGTTTCGGACGCTGTTCAACCAGGGCATGGTCCTGGCCTTCTCGTATCGCGCCGCATCGGGCCGCTACCACGAGCCCGGCGAGGTGGTGGAGCGCGACGGCAGATACTATGCCGGACCGGTGGAGGTCAGCCGCCAGGTCGAAAAGATGTCCAAGTCGCGCTTCAACGTGGTCAACCCGGACGACGTGGTGGCGGGCTACGGCGCCGACGCGGTGCGGCTGTACGAGATGTTCATGGGTCCGCTGGACGCGCCCAAGCCCTGGCAGATGGCAGGGGTGAGCGGCGTGCGCCGCTTCCTGGACCGCGCCTGGCGGATCGTCTGCGGCGAGGACGACGCGCTGCACCCCGCCGTGCGGAACGTCGAAGCGCCGGCGGACCTGCTCCGGCTGCGCCACAGAGTCGTGGGCGCGGTCACCCAGGACATCGAGGCGTTCCGGTTCAACACCGCCATTGCCCGGCTGATGGAACTGGCCAACGCGCTGACCGCGGCCACCCCGCGCCCGCTCGAGGTCGTCGAGGCGTTCGTGCTGCTGCTCGCCCCCTTCGCGCCGCACATCGCGGAGGAGCTGTGGAGCAAGCTCGGCCATGCCGACACGCTGGCCTACGCTCCCTGGCCCGGCCATGACCCGGCGCTGGCCCAGGAGGAGAGCCAGGAATACGCGGTGCAGGTGAACGGCAGGCTGCGCCACCGCTTTCGGGCAGGCACGGGCCTGGATGCAGAAACGCTCCTGGCGGCGGCGAAGGCCGAGCCGCACGTCGCCGCGCTGCTGGACGGCAAGATTGTGATGAAGGAAGTCGCGATCCCCGGGCGGCTGGTCAACTTCGTGCTGCGAGGCTGACGCCGGCGCGCAGCGCGATGGGGCCGGTCCCCACAGTCGCTACGAAACACGCGTTCCGGGCCAATTCGGGCGCGCCGAACACGCAAGAGCGGTCTCGTTGGAACTGGAATCAGAAGAAGAAAGATCGGGGGCGGAGAGAACTCCGCCCCCGAACCCCCACCTCCTTTTTTTGGATACTTGGTGCTTGCTTCCCCCGCACTCTCAGACGCCACGCCGTTGTCTCGTTGGGAACGGAGCTCGCCACTTTGGGGGGCGCGGCACTGCCGCGATGTGAACTCCGCGCGCGATCGCCGGGCCCAGGCCGGGGGTTCCGGGCGCTTTTGCTTGCCGACATGAAGGCTCGAACGGTAGTCAGGCCGGCAGGGAGGAAACCATGTCCGGCTTGCAATTCCTGGCCTACGCGGCCGCGATCGTCGGTATTGGCCTGATCGTGTTCGGCGCTGCCCAGCTCCGGACCGCCGATGGCAGCGTATCCGCGCTGCCGGACAGCGCGCTCGCCGGGCCCGGGCGGGATGAGCTCAGCCCGGCCGAGGTCGTCCGGCAGGGAGCCTGGTCGGTGATCCTGGCGGGCAGCGCGCTCCTGCTCAGCGCCTGGGTGATAGGGCGGTCCTACTTCCGCCAGCTGGTCGAGTTCTGACCGGGGGCTCGGGGGGGAGCGCCGGGCCACGGGGGCAGACCGCAGGTCGCTGCCACGGGCCGGAGCCCGCGCGGCGTTCGGCGGCGGCGCGATCCTTGCCGGCGCCGGTGCATCCAAGGCGCGCCTTGGCCGTTGTCGCCTCGACACTCCAGCGAGAGGAGAGGCGCATGCCCGGAGAGACCGTCGGCAACGGGCCGGAAACCGAGTTCAGCCGCCGCGTGAAGGGCGCCGCCGAGGTGGCGAACGACGCCGCGGAGAGGGCCGCGTCCACGGCGCAGCGGCTGCAGGGCCAGGCGCGGCGGGTCTACGGCCAGGCGGAGCAGGCGGCCGAGCAGGCCTCCGAGCAGATCTCGGAGCGCATCCGCGAGGCGCCGCTGACGGCGACGCTGATCAGCCTCGGCATCGGGTTCCTGCTCGGGGCGGCCTTCATGGCCGGGGTGGCGAGCGCACGGGAACCGGAGAGTGCCAGCCTGATGCGTTCGGCGCGCCGGTTGCGCGACGACGTGGTCGATCGACTGCCTCGCCGCGCATGGTGACATAGCGGAAGGACCAGGCCCCCCGACCTCCCGCACTATCAGGCGCCGCGCCGTCCTGGCTCAAGAAGCGGTGACCGCCACCATTCCCAAGTCGCCAAAAAAAGGAGGTGGGGGGTCCGGGGGGCGGAGTTCACTCCGCCCCCTGGCTCTTCACTCCGCCGCCGCCGGCAGCTTGCCCGTCTCCATCGCGAGCACCGGCTTCAGCGCCGCCGCGATCGCCTCGCGCTGAGCCGCGCTCGGCGCCGGCATCGGTGCGCGCGGCTCGCCGGCGGGGCAGCCCTGCAGGGTCTGTGCGTATTTCACGCAAGCCGGCAGGTTGTCGCCGACGATCGTGTTCCAGAAGCGCAGCAGGCGCTTGTGCATCGCCTGCGCGAATTCGTGGTCGCCGCGCTGCACCGCGTTCCACAGCGCGACGCAGGCGCCGGGCACGGCGGCCGGGTTGGCCGCGATGGTGCCGGGCGAGCCGAGTGCGAAGGAGGGGTAGAGCAGCGCGTCGATCGCGGTGAACACCAGCTTGCCCTCAGGCACGTCGAGCAGCAGGTCGGCCATCAGCTTGAGGTCGCCGGCGCTCTGCTTGACGCCGATCACGCCGGGCACCTCGCGCATGATGCGGAGCAGCAGCGCGGGGCTGAGGTAGTTCCAGGGAATCACGTTGTAGATGAGGAGCGGCTGCTTCACGCCTTCGGCCAGCGTCTTGAAGTGGCGGTAGGTGGCGTCCTCGTCCGGCTTGAAGAGGTAGTGCACCGGCGCGATCTGCAGCGCGGCGACGCCGAGATCCTCGACGTCGCGGGCGCGCAGCAGGGCTTCGCGCGTGCTGTTGGCGATGATGCCGGCGACGAGGGGAATGCGGCCCCGGAGCTCCTCGGCGGCGAGCGCGATCAGGCGCTTGAACTCGTCGCGCGTCAGGGTGTGGCCCTCGCCGGTGCTGCCGCCGACGCAGATGCCGTGCACGCCCTTGCCGAGGAAGAATTGAACCTGGGCGCGGAAGGCCTTCTCGTCGATCTCGCCCTCGGCGGTGAAGGGCGTGGTCATGGGCGGGATGATGCCGGAGAGGGGCGGCTGCATCGAGTTTCCTCCAGTGGGGTCGCCCTGGCTTCATGTCCAGAGTACGGACATCGTGCAAGGGATGGCCGTGGCGGTCAACCGGGTGCGCGAGACCCAGCCGCGTGTATCGGGATTCTCCTCGGGTCGTTGGCTGGGACGGGGTTGACAGTCGCGGACCTCCTCCGCAGGTTGTTGTCCGGATAACGGACATAGCGCCGCCGAACGGGCGCGAGGGGGAAACCGCATGGACGACACCGGCAATTTGGCCCTCGGCCGCGGCGCGGCACGTGCCGCGACGGCGGAGGGCAGCAGCATGACCAAGGTCGCCCTCGCCAGCGCGGTCGGCAACACCATCGAATATTACGACTTCACCCTCTACGCGACCGCGACCGCGCTCGTCTTCAACAAGGTGTTCTTCCCGAGCGCCGATCCGCTGGTCGGCTCGCTCGCCGCCTTCGCCACCTTCTTCATGGGCTATTGCGCGCGCCCGCTCGGCGGCCTGCTGTTCGGCCATTACGGCGACCGCATCGGGCGCAAGACCGCGCTGCTGCTGACCCTGATGATCATGGGCCTCGGCACCTTCCTGATGGGACTGCTGCCGAGCTACGAGCAGGCTGGGGTATGGGCGCCGGTCGCGCTGATCCTGCTGCGCATGGCGCAGGGCATCGGCATCGGCGGCGAGTATGGCGGCGGCATGGTGATGACGGTGGAGCACGCGCCGCCTTCGCGCCGCGGCTTCTACAGCGCGCTCGTGCATGTCGGCGTGCCGGCGGGGTTCCTGATCCCGATCCTGCTGCTCGGCACGCTCGCCGCCACCATGGAGGAGGCCGATTTCCTCGCCTGGGGCTGGCGGCTGCCCTTCCTGTTCAGCATCGTCCTCGTCGGCCTCGGCCTGTGGGTGCGCTTCTCCATCGCGGAAAGCCCGGCCTTCGCGCGGGTGAAGCGCGAGGGCGCCACCGCCGCGCTCCCCGCGGTGGAAGCGGTGCGCCATCATCACCGCAACATCCTCTTCGGCATCGGCGCCAAGGTCGCCGAAAGCGGCCTCTTCAACATCTATGCGGTGTTCGCCATCACCTATTGCGTGCGGCTCGGCCTGCCGCGGCAGGACATATTGAACGGCGTGCTGCTGGGCTGCGCGCTGGAATGCCTGACCCTGCCGATCTTCGGCGCACTGTCGGACCGCATCGGCCGCCGCGCCGTCTATCTCGGCGGCATGGTGTTCCAGGCGCTGCTCGCCTGGCCCTTCTTCCTGATGCTGGGCAGCGGGCAGCCGGCGCTGATCTGGGCGGCGATCGCGCTTGGCCTCGCCCTCGGCCATGGCTCGGTCTACGGCGCGCAGGGCGCGTATTTCTCCGAGCTGTTCCCAGCGCGCATCCGCTACAGCGGGCTCTCGCTCGTGCAGCAGATCGGGCCGATCCTCGGCGGCGGGCTCTCGCCGCTGATCGCGACGGCGCTGCTGGCGGAGTTCGACGGCTGGACGATGATCGCGCTCTACATGGCAGGGATCGCCATCCTCTCCGCGATCTGCGCGCTGATGCTGCGGCCGGTGGAGGCGCCGGGGCGCGAAAGAGCCAGGCGGGCGGAGTGAACTCCGCCCCCCTGTGACTTGGGAAGCGTTGGAAGCTGTGTCCTGAACGCGCTCCGTTCTCCACGCGACAACGGTGCGTCGCCGGAGAGTGCGGCGGCTACCGGCGCCAAGTATCCAAAAAAAGGAGGTAGGGGGTTTGGGGGTGGGGGCCCGGGGGGTCGCGGCACTGCCGCGACGTGAACTCCGCCCCCCAATCTTTTATCCGGCCCTGACGCGGCGTCGGATGGCCTCGCCGGTCGCCGCGGTGCCGAGCCGGCCGCCGACATCCGGCGTTGCCTCGCCCGCAGCCACCGCCGCAGCGATCGCGGCCTCGATCGCGCGCGCCGCCTCGGCGAGTGCGGGGCTCGACAGGCGCTCGGCGTTCCAGGCCAGCAGCTGCGCGGTGGAGAGCATCAGCGAGAAGGGGTTGGCGCGGTCCTGGCCGGCGATGTCGGGCGCCGAGCCATGCGCCGCCTGCGCCATCGCGTAGCGCGCGCCGGCGTTTATCGAGCCGCCGAGGCCGATGCTGCCCGACAGCTCCGCCGTCAGGTCCGAAAGGATGTCGCCGAACATGTTGGTGGTGACGATCACGTCGAACCGCTGGGGGGCGCGCACGAGATGCGCGGCCATCGCGTCCACGATGATCTCGTCCAGCACGACATCGGGGAATTCGGCGGCGACCTTGCGGCATTCCTCCAGGAACATGCCGTCGCCGAGCTTCAGCACATTCGCCTTGTGCACGGCGTGGACACGGCGGCGGCGCGTGGCGGCGAGGCGGAAGGCGCTGCGCGCGATCCGCTCGCAGCAGAGGCGGGTGATCCGGCGCAGCGAGACCACGACATCCGGCGTCACCAGCATCTCGCTGCCGCCGGATTCCATGTTGCGGTCCGCATAGAACCCCTCGGTGTTCTCGCGCACCACGACCAGATCGAACTCCGCCACCGCTGGGTGCGGCACGCCGGGATAGGTGCGGGAGGGACGGATATTGGCGAAAAGATCCAGCCTCTTGCGGAAGAACATCGAAGGGTTGATGCCGCCCTTGCTCTCGTCGGTGTAGTCGAAGGTGGACATCGGGCCGAGGATCAGCCCGTCGGCGGCGAGCACCTTGTCCAGCAGCTCGGGCCGCAGCGTGGTGCCGTGGCGGCGCAGGCTCTCATGGCCGGCGACCTCGTGCTCCAGCCGCAGCCCGAGGCCGAAGCGCTCCGACACCGCCTCGAGCACCGCGACGGCCGCCGTGGTGATCTCCGGGCCGATGCCGTCGCCCGGCAGCACGACGAGGTGCAGGTCGTTGCGGATCATGGCTTCCCTCCGGTTCGCGGCGCCATGGTACAGGCTGCGCGCGATCCGTCACGGCGGGTTGCTTCCGGCACGAGCGAGGCGCGCATCCGGGCGACGAAGAGGTCGACGAAGAGCGGCGCCACGTCGTCCGGGGCATCGTCGCTGCGCCGCGCGGGGGAGAGCCGCCGCTTCGGCTCGGGTCGGCATGGCGCGCGCCGAAGCCGCCGCACACGCCATGGGCGGCGAGGTGCTGGCGGGCGAAGTTCTCTCCGCCCCCAATCCTTTCGCGCCGGCCTCAGCCGATCCGCGCGTAGTCGAGGCCGCGTGCGAGCCAGCAGCCCAGCGTCACGCCGGCCGCCCGCCCCGCCGCGTCGCGCCGAAAGGCGAGGGTCCAGTCGCCCGGCGGCGTGTGGTCGAGGGCGCGCGGACAGGGCAGCGCCCAGAGATCCGGCCCGATCGGCTCCAGCAATTCCATGCGCCCCTGGCCCAGCATGCCCGAGAAGCCGCCATAGAGCGCACCGCCGGCATCCGTGACGGTGAGCTCCGCCTCCAGCTCGGCGCAGCGATAGCGGCCGGCGATGTCGGCGCCGGGCATCCCCGTGCAGGGCCGCAGCAGGCCGGAGAAATTCTCCTGCGGCCGGTCCAGCCAGAGCCCGCCCTCGCCGGGGCGGAGCCGCGTGCGGCCACCGATCGCGCTGCCATCCGCCTGCAGCGCGAGGCGCTCGGCGGTGTGGCCGAAGCGCAGCCTGATGATGCCGTCCGCCAGCCGGTCGATGCGCGCCGCAAGGCCGGTTTCCGGTTCGACATAATGGCCGAGCCAGTCGGGCGCCGGCAGCGCCTCCGGAACCGGCCGCTCCTCCCCGAGCGCGGCCGCGAGCAGGTCGAGCGCCGCGGCATGCGCATCCGACAGATGGTTGAACATGACGACGACCGAGATGCGCTCGGCCGGCAAGTAGAGGCGATGGCTGCGCCAGCCGCGCAGCGCGCCGCCATGCCCGGTCGCCGGGCGATCGAGTGCGGCGCCGCGGCCGAGCCCGAAGCCATATTCGGCGGCGGCGCCATCGGCGAATCCGACCGGCGCGGCGAGCCGGCGATAGAGCGAGCCGGCATCCTCGCGGGTCGCGTCGATATGGCGCTCCCACGCGATCATGTCGTCGAGGCTGGCCGCCAGCCCGGCGTCGCCGGTCCACAGGATGCGGTTCTCCGCGGCGCGGAAGCCGCTCGCCTGCGTGCCTTCATAGCCTTCGGTGCCGTCGGGCAGCGCGCGGGTGTCGGCGACGATGGCCGCGCTCTCCATGCCGACCCGCGCCAGGATGCGGGTGCGCAGCAGCTCGGCGAAGCTGCGGCCAGCGCGGTCCTGCAGGATATCCGACAGCAGGCGGAAATTCTGGTTGGCGTAGGAATAGCGGGTGCCCGGCGCGAATTGCAGCGTGCGGGTGCCGGCGATGACCCGCGCCGCTTCGGCATCGCCGAACGGCGCCTCGGCCGGCGAGCCGTGCAGCATCGCGACCGCCCAGTAGTCGCGCAGCCCCGACTGGTTGTGGCAGAGATGCAGTGCGCTAGGCGCCGGCCCGACGAGCAGCGGCAGCCTGGCGCGGATATCCGCATCCAGCGCAGTGGGGTCGGAGAATGAATCCAGCACCAGGGCGCAGGTGAATTGCTTGGTGATGGAGCACATGCGGAACAGGCTGCGCGGCGTGAATTCGATCCGCCGCTCGGCATTGGCGAAGCCCCAGGCATGGCGCGCGAGCACCCGTCCCTCTCGCAGCACGGCGGCCGCCCCACCGGGCCCCGTGTAACGGCGGGGCAGCTCTTCGAGGACGCGTTCGGGCCGGGCGGCGATCATCGTCGTCATGCCGGCAGTGTCCGCGCATGGTGCCGCCGCGTAAAGCGGCGCAGGCCGGCGTCGCCTGCGGCCGCGGCGCCGCTCAGTCCAGCCGGATGCCCGTCTCCCGTACCAGCGCCGCCCAGCGCTCGGCGTCGCGCCGCAGCAGCGCGGCGGCGTCCTCCGCGCTGCCGCCGCCCGGGATGAAGCCGGCATCGCGCACCTTCGACCGGACCTCCGGCATCGCCAGCGCCTTGTTCACCGCCGCGACCCAGCGCTCCTGGATCGGCGCCGGCAGCCCGGCGGGGCCCATCACCATGTACCAGACATTGGCGTTGAAGCCGGGGAAGCCGAGCTCCGCCACGGTTGGCACATCGGGCAGCCACTCCACGCGCTCGGGCATGGTGACCGCGAGGGCGCGCACGCGGCCGGCGCGGATATGCGGCAGATAGGTCGGGAAGGTGTCGATCGCGATGTCGATGCGGCCGCCGAGGATCTCGTTGACCGCCTGGCCGGTGCCGCGGAACGGCACATGCGTCATGCGCACCCCGGCCCTGGAGCTCAGCAGCTCGGCCGCCAGGTGCTGCTGGGTGGCGACGCCCGAGGAGGAGTAGTTGAGCGTGCCAGGGTTGGCGCGCGCGCGCTCGAGCAAGGCGCGGAGATCGCGCGAGGGGGAGTCGGGCGGCACCACGGCGACCAGCGGCACCGTCGCCGCCAGCACCACCGGTGTCTGGTCGCGATGGATGTCGAAGGGCGGCGGGTTCATCAGCGGCGGCACCACCGCCGAGGCGCTCACCGTCGTCATCAGCATGGTGTAGCCGTCCGGCCGCGACCGGGTGAGCGCGATCACCGCGAGGGTGCCGCTGGCGCCGGGGCGGTTGTCCACCGCGATGGGCTGGCCGAGCTCCTGCTGCAGCATGGGCTGCAGCAGGCGCGAGATGATGTCGGTGCCGCCGCCCGGCGCGAAACCGACCAGCATGGTGATCGGGCGCGCCGGATAGTCCTGCGCCGCGGCCACGGCGGGCAGCAGAGCGAGGGCGCCGAGGGCGCGTCGGGTCAGTGCCGTCATCTTTTTCCTCCCGGTCTTCTTCGCAGCATTGTCTTCGCGGCGTTCGTGCCGTCATCACGGGCGAATGCGGCAGGGCGGTCCAGGTTGGCCGCATCATCGGGGCGGGGGCGTCATGGCCGCCGGGCGCCGCAGGACCCACCGTATGCCGAGCAGCGCGGCGCCCAGGGGCACGAGCAGCAGCGGCATGAAGATCAGACGTTCCAGCGGGTCGCCCGTCGCGCGGCTGGGATCGGCGGGGTCGTAGGCGATTCGCACGGCCTGGCCCTCGCCGAAGCGGGCGCGGCCATAGGCGTCCAAGGAGCGGGCCGAGACCTCGCGCCCATCCGCGATGCGAAAGCGGAAGACCGGGGCTTGCTGGTTCGAGGCGCGCCGCTCGATGCGCTCGACCACCGCCTCCGCCGTTTCGGCGCGCAGCGCGAAGGCGGCCCAGCCCGCCGCATTGAGAAGACCGAGGCCGATGAGCGCGACGCCCAGGACCACCAGCAACCAGCCGAGCACCGGCGGCATCGCCCGCGGCGGCGCGGCCGGCCCCGGCGCCTTCACCGCCCCTGCCAGTTCGGCGGCCGCTTGGCGAGGAACGCCTCCACCCCTTCCTTGAAGTCGGCGCTGGTGAAGCACATGGCGACGAGATCGTCGCCCTCGATGCGCCCCGCGGCTTCGCGCAGGCGGCGGATCGCTTCCTTGGTGGCGCGCAGGGTGAGCGGCGCCTGGCCAGCAACCGTGCGAGCGAGCTCCATCGCGCGCGGCTCCAGCGCCTCCGCCGTCTCCACGACCTCGGAGAGCAGGCCGATCGCCTTGGCTTCCGGCGCTTCCACCAGCCGCGCGGTGTAGATCAGGTCGATCACCCGCGCCGGGCCGAGCAGCGCGGCGAGCCGCGCGTAGTTCGCCATCGCCAGGCAATTGCCCAGCGTCTTCGCGATGGGGAAGCCGAAGCGCGCATTCGGCGCGGCGATGCGCATGTCGCACACCGCGGCGATCGCGGCGCCGCCACCGGTGCAGGCACCGGCGATCGCCGCGATGGTCGGCTTCGGGCAGGCCTCGATCGCGCTCAGCACGCGGTCCACCCGCGCCTCATAGGCGAGCGCGTCCTCGGCGGTGCTGAATTCGCGGAACTGCGAGATGTCGGTGCCCGCAGCGAAGGCCTTGCCGCCCGCGCCGGTGATCACCCAGACCTTCACCGCGGGATCGGCGCCGATCTCCGCGGCGTGGCGCGCCAGGCCTTCGTACATCGGGAAGGTCAGCGCGTTGCGCGCCTGAGGCCGGTTCAGCACGGTCCAGGCAATGCCGCCCTCGCGGATCTCATGCACCAATTCCTGCGCCGCTGCGTCGCTCATCACGCTCCCTTCCCGACACGATGGAGGCCCGATCTTGCCCCGTGGCGCGCAGGGTGCGAAGAGGGTGGGGGCGGAGAGAACTCCGCCCCCACACCCCCACCTCCTTTTTTTGGCTTATTGGCACTGCCCCATCCCGCACTCTCAGGCGCCACACCGTTTTCGGGCTGAGAACGGAGCTTGCCACGCTTCCCCGTATCCAAAAAAAGGAGGTGGGGGGTCTGGGGGGCGGAGTTCATCTCCGCCCCCCAGCCTTTCTCGAAGGCATACACCGCGGGTAACAGCGCTCTGGTGCCACGCCGTTGTCTCGTCGAGAACGGAGCTCTTCACGCGCCGCGGCTGAGAGCGCTCTATCGCGCCGCGGCCTGCTCGAGCCGTGCGAGGCGCTCCTCCAGCGGCCGCAGCCGCGCGGCGATGGCGGCGCGCGCATGGGCCTCGAAATAGGACCGCGACCTCAGCGCGGCAGCCATGCGCAGCCGCGCGATCTCGATGCCGAGTGCGCCCGCATCGGCGGCGAGGCGCGCCACCTCGTCGGCCGCAGGGGCAGCATCCGCGGCGCCCAGCGAGACGCCGCGCTGCTGCGCCTCCTCGCCGCCGGCGATCTCCGCGATCACCGGCAGCCGCTGGTCCGGCCGGCCGGCGATGCGCGCCAGGTAGTGGCGGTAGCCTTCCTCGTCCGGCCAGCGGCCGAGCAGCGTGCCATAGAGCCGCACCAAGAATTCCTGGTCGCTGCCGCCGAGCAATTCCTCCGGATCGAAACGCGGCACAATCCCGCCCCCGCACTTGCGGGCGGCAGCGCCGCGCGGCCGAAACAAGGCCGCGCGGCTTCGCCCGTCGTCACATGCCCATCATGTCACGGCTCGGCACCTCGCAGCAATCGATGCCGAAGGGGCCGTCATCCGGATGGTCGAAGGCGCCGAACATCGCGGTCGAATCCACCGAGACATCGGCATCCGTGAGCAGCGCGCCGAGCACCGTGATGGTGCCGAGCGGGTCGCCGTTATGCGCCTTCACGCCGGTGCCCTGGTCGCTCGTCAGGGTGATCACGCTGTAGTCCAGCTTGCCGTCGCCATTGCCGTCGAGCTGCGCGATGGAGGCCTTCACCGTGTGCCCGGCGATCTCGATGTGATCGCCCTGCTTGCGGTTGAAGTCGGTGATGACGTCGTTGCCGATGCCGTCCACCCAATGGTCGTGCAGATGGCTGTTCTCCATGGAGACGCCCATCCAGTCGATGGTGCCGTCCGCGTTCAGGTGCTGCGCGATGATCTCCGGCTTCGCATTGATCACCAGCTCGAAGCGGAAGGTGTCGGCGCCGCTGTCCCCCGAGAGCACGTCATTGCCCGCCAGCGTGATGTCGGCGAAGACGCGCGGCGTCCCCGGGCTCTGCGCGATCACCGGCTCGCCGGCGTCGGAGCGGCTGATGATGAGGTCGGCACCGCCGCCGCCCGACAGGGTGTCCTCGCCGAAGCCGCCATCGAGCGTGTCGGCGCCCATGCCGCCGGCGAGGATATCCTGGTCGCCGCCGCCCAGCATGATGTCGTTGCCGTCGCCACCAGAGAGGTCGTCATCGCCGGCGCCGCCGCACACCACGTCGTCGCCGGCGCCGGCCGCGGCGGTGTCGTTGCCGTCCCCGCCCTCCAGGCGGTCATTGCCGTCGGCGCTGCGCATGTCGTCGTTGCCGGCGCCCCCGAGCAGCGTGTCGTCGCCGTAGCAGCCGCGCAGCACGTCGTCGCCGTCGCCGCCCTCGACGAGGTCCCAGCCGTCGCCGCCGACCAGCGTGTCCTTGCCGGCGCCGCCGGACAGCGTGTCGTCGCCCGCCTGGCCCTGGACGAAGTCGTTGCCGTCGCCGCCGGAGACGATGTCGTTGCCCTCGTCGCCGCTGATGTCGTCGTCGCCCGCGCCGCCATCCAGAGTGTCGGCGCCCAGGCCACCCATCAGCTTGTCGTTGCCGTCGCCGCCGGACAGGACGTCGTCGCCGTCGCCGTCGCCGCCCAGCAGCGTGTCGTCGCCGACGCCGCCAGCCAGGGTGTCGTTGCCTTCGCCGCCCAGCAGCAGATCGTTGCCCTCGTCGCCGGAGAGGACGTCGTCGCCGGTGCCGCCCTGCAGCGTGTCGTTGCCGATGCCGCCGCTCAGCACGTCGTTGCCGTCGCCGCCCACGAGCAGGTCGTTGCCGAGGCCGCCCAGCAGCGTGTCGGCGCCGACATTGCCGCGGATGATGTCGTCGCCGCCGCCGCCATTCACCAGCGAGCCGTTCTGGCGCTGGACGATGAGTTCCTCGGAAGCGCCGCTGGCCCGGTAGGAGGCGCGGTCGATGCGGATCTTGATCATGGTTCCTGGTGATCTTCGTGCGGTCTGCCCAGCCTGCCCGCGCGCCGCAGGGCGCCGGGAACGGAGAGGCCGATCGGGAGGGAAACCGCGTCCTGCGGGCTGGCCCCCATGCAAGGGGCCGGTGACCCATATCAACCCGGCAGCCCTTACCAAGCCGTTTAGGGCGCCGGCACCCCGTCACGGTTGCAGTCCTCCGCCGCGCTGATAGGGTCGCGCCCGAGCCAAACCGGAGCGGACCCCAGCCAGCATGCGGATCGCCAGCGTCCACCAGTCCGTGGTGCCGATCGCCTCGGCGATCGCCAACGCCTATATCGACTTCTCGAAGATGACGGCGAGCGTCGTCGCCGTCACGGTGGAGAGCGGCGACGGGCGCCGCGCCACCGGCTACGGCTTCAACTCCAACGGCCGCTACGCCCAGCCCGGCCTGCTCGCCGAGCGCTTCATCCCGCGCCTGCAGGCGGCGAGCGAGAAGGAGCTCGCGCGCGCCGATGGCGGGCTCGATCCGGCCGGCGCCTGGGCGGCGATGATGCGGAACGAGAAGCCCGGCGGGCATGGCGAGCGCAGCGTCGCCGTCGGCGTGCTCGACATGGCGCTGTGGGACGCCGCGGCCAAGCTCGAGGAGGTGCCGCTGTGGCGCCTGCTCGCCGACCGCTACCGCGGCGGCGCGGCCGACGAGACCGCCTGGATCTACGCCGCGGGCGGCTACTACTACCCCGGCAAGGGCGTGGACGCGCTGGTCGAGGAGATGCGCCGCTATCTCGGCATGGGCTACACGACCGTGAAGATGAAGATCGGCGGCGCCCCCGGCACGGCGCTCAAGGAGGCGCTGGCCGAGGACATCGCGCGCATCGAGGCGGTGCTGGCGCTGCTCGGCGGCGACGGGTCGCGGCTCTGCGTCGATGTCAACGGCCGCTTCGGCCTGCACGCCGCGCTGACCTACGCCGCCGCGCTGCAGCCCTACCAGCTGCGCTGGTACGAGGAGCCGCTCGACCCGCTCGACTACGCGACCCACGCCACGCTCGCCGAGCACTACGCGCCGCCGCTCGCCACCGGCGAGAACCTGTTCTCGATGCAGGACGCGCGCAACCTGATCCGCCATGGCGGCCTCAGGCCCGACCGCGACATCCTGCAATTCGACCCCGCGCTCTCCTACGGCCTGGTCGAGTATCTCCGCACGCTGGAGATGCTGGTCCAGCACGGCTGGTCGCCGCGCCGCTGCATCCCGCATGGCGGGCACCAATTCGCGCTCAACATCGCGGTCGGGCTCGGCCTCGGCGGCAATGAATCCTACCCGGAGGTCTTCGCGCCCTTCGGCGGCTTCGCCGACAATACGCCGGTCGAGGCGAGCCGCATCCGCATGCCCGAGACCCCGGGCATCGGCTTCGAGGCGAAGTCGGCGCTGTGGGACGTGCTCAAGGAGCTGCGGACCGGCTGATGAGCGCGACCGTCGCCTCGCCCGACGCCGCGCTGCTGCAGCGCGTCGCCGAACGCTATGCCGGCGCGTCGCGCTGGGCGCAGGGCTATGTGCGCGGCAAGTTGCGCCGCGATCCCTCCACCGCGGCGGTGCTCTCCCTGGCGCGGCAGCGCCGCTTCGGCGCCGTGCTCGATCTCGGCTGCGGCCGGGCGCAGCTCGGCATCGCGCTGCTGGAATCGGGCCTCGCCTGCTCGCTGCACGGCATGGACCGCGACGCGGCGAAGATCGCCGAGGCGCGCAGCGCCGCGCACGGGCTGCGGGCCAGCTTCGAGATCGCCGACCTCGCGCAGGCGGCCCTGCCGGAATGCGATACGCTGCTGATCGTGGACCTGCTTTATCTGATGTCCGAACCCGCCCAGCACGCCCTGCTCGCCCGCGCCGTGCACGCGGCGCGCCGGCGCCTGGTCGTCCGCGCCTTTGACCCGGAGGCCGGCTGGCGCAGCGCCTGCGGCCTCGCGCTGGAGAGCGCGGCACGGCTGCTGCGCGGCGAGTTGCGCGCCGGCATCATCCGCCCACTGCCCATCGCCAGCCTGCGCGCGACGCTCGAAGCGGCAGGCTTCGCGACCGCCGCCGCCCCCTGCTGGGGCACCACCCCCCTGCCCAACACGCTGCTGATCGCGGAGCGCGGCGCATGAGCGGCAGGGGTGCGCTCGCCGCAGGCGCCGCCCTGCTCGTTCTGGCGACCGCGCCGGCGCTCGGGCAGGACGTGGTCGCGCAGCCGGAGGTGGTGGCGCCGGCGCCGGAGAATGGACCGCGGCGGCCTTTGCTCGAGATCGGCGTCGCCGGCGGCGGCGGCTTCGTGCCGGCCTATCCGGCCTCCGACCAGAACCGCGTGCGCGGCATCGTCGCGCCCTACATCATCTATCGCGGCGACCTGTTCCGCGCCGACGACCAGGGCGCCCGCGCGCGCGCCTTCCGCAGCGACTGGCTCGAGCTCGCGATCAGCGCCTCCGGCGGCTTCCGCGCCGATTCCTCCGACATCCGCGCCCGCCAGGGCATGCCGGACCTCGACTGGCTGGGCGAGATCGGCCCGACCCTGCAGATCACCCTCTACCGCGACCTGAGCGCCGGCCGGCCGCGACGCCTGCTGCTCGACCTGCCGGTGCGCGCGGTGTTCTCGACCGACCTCACCTCCATCCATACGCGCGGCTTCACCTTCGCGCCCGACATCGCCTGGGAGGAGCGCAACCTCTTCTTCCCTGGCAGCCGGTTGCGGCTCTCCTTCGGCAGCACCTTCGGCACCGACCGCTACACCTCCTACTTCTACGAGGTGAAGCCGGAATTCGCCCGGCCCGGCCGGCCGGCCTACGACGCGCGCGCCGGCTATGTCGGCTCGCGCGTCAGCATGTCCTACCGCGTGCCGCTCACCTCGCGCATCTCGGTCATCGTCGGCGGCCGGGTGGAGAATTTCTCCGGCGCCGCCAATGCCGACAGCCCGCTCTTCCGCAGCGAATGGGGGTTCAGCGTCGCCGCGGGATTCAGCTGGGCGCTGTGGCGCTCGGACGCCACCGTCTCCGCCACCGCCGAGCCCTTCTCCGAATAGGATCCGCCCCTTCATGCATGACCCGCGCGTCGCGCTGCTCGCGGTCGCCTTCATTCTCGTGCTCGGGCCCTGGCTGCTATGGCGCATACCGGCGCTCCGGCGGGTGGCGCCGCTCGCCGTCATCCAGATCCTGGCCGGGGTCGCGCTCGGGCCTTCGCTGCTCGGGCGCATCGCGCCGGAGCTGCAGGCCGCGCTGTTCGGCCCGGCGACGCTCCCGGCGCTGAACGGGCTCGCCACCATCGGCGTGCTGCTGTTCGTGTTCTGCTCCGGCCTGCATCTCGATCTCGGGCGGCTGCGCAGCGATGCGCGGGCGCTCTCGGCCGCCGCGGTGACCACCTTCGCGGTGCCGCTGCTGCTCGGCGCCGCGGCGGGCTGCGTCCTGCTCTTCCTGGTGCCGGACGCCACCGGCCCGCGCGGCGGCGCGGGCGCCTTCGTCGCCGCGGTCGCGATCTGCGTCGCCGTCACCGCGCTGCCGGTGCTCGCCGCCATCCTGCGCGAGATGGAGCTCATCACCACGCGTTTCGGGCAGACCGCGCTGGCGCTCTCCGCGGTGAACGACGCCGCGCTGTGGCTGATGCTCGCGGTGCTGCTGGCGATCGCCGCCGAGGGGCATGGCGTCGGCACGACGCTGCTGCTCGCCTTGCTGTGGGCGGCGGCGCTCGGGCTCGTGGTGCGGCCGCTGCTGGCGCGGCTCGCTGCAGGCGAGTCGAACGATTTCCGCATGCTGGCGCTGGGCGCCGCCACCGCCCTCGCCTCCTCCGGCACCGCCGAGGCGATCGGCATCGGCTACATCATCGGCGGCTTCGCCGCGGGCGTGATCATGCCGCCCGCCTGCCGCACCGCCCTGCTGCTGCGCATCGAGCCGGTCACCGCCACCGTGCTGCTGCCCTTCTTCTTCATGTCCACCGGGCTGCGCGCGCTGATCAACCCGGCCTCCTCGGCCTTCCTCGCGGTGCTGCTGCTCACCACCGCGGCGACGATGCTGGGCAAGGTGGCAGGCGCCGCCCTGCCCGCCCGCGCGGCGGGCGAATCCTGGCCGTTCGCGCTCGCCCTCGGCGTGATGATGCAGACCAAGGGGCTGATGGAGGTGGTGGTGCTCGCGGTGCTGCTGGAGGCAGGGCTGATCGGGCGGACGGTGTTCTCGGGACTGGTGGCGATGGCAGTGGTGACGACGATCCTCGCGGCGCCGCTGACGCGGGCGCTGCTGGCGCGGCGGGCGAGCGCGGCGGCGGTGGTGACGTGAAAGGGCTGGGGGAGGGAGATGAACTCCCTCCCCCAGACCCCCTCCCTCCTTTTTTTGGCTACGGGGAAGCGTGGCGAGCTCCGCTCTCACCCCCGACAACGCTGCGGCGGCTGAGAGTGCGGGAGGAGCCAGCACCAAGAAGCCAAAAAAAGGAGGTGGGGGGTTTGGGGGACGGAGTTCACTCCGCCCCCCAGTCTTCATAGGCGAGGATCGCCGCCGCGAGATCCTCGCCGGCCCAGCCGACCGACTTGAAGACCGTGATCTCCTCATCGTTCGTCCGCCCCGGATGCGCGCCGCGGGCCAGGTCGAACAGGTCCGCCGCGACCTGCGCCGCGGTGATCGCACCCTCGCGGATCGCCTGCACCACGTCGCCCGCCTCGGCCAGCGCGCCGGTGCGCGTATCCACCGCCAGGGTGGCGCGGGCGAGCAGCGCGCCCTCGCTTTCGCGCATGTCGGGGCGGAAGGCGCCGACCAGGTCCACATGCGTGCCCGGTCGCACCGCGTCGGCGGCGAAGAGGGGCGTGGTGGAGAGGGTTGCGGCGCTGATGATGTCGGCCTCGCCCGGGTCCGGCGCCGCCACCGCGCGCGCCTGGCGCCCCTCGGATGCGAGCTGCGCGGCGAGCCGCGCCGCATGCGCCGGGTCGCGCGACCACACCGCGATCTCGGCGATCGGGAAGCGCGCGCAATAGGCCCCGGCGAGGGCGTGCGCCACCTTGCCGCTGCCCAGCAGCAGCAGCCGCGCGCTGTCCGGCCGTGCGAGGTAGGACGCCGCCAGCACGCTTGCCGCGGCGGTGCGCCGGTCGGTCAGCTCGCCGCCGTCGAGCAGCGCGAGCGGCGCGCCCGATTCGCCATCCGACAGCAGGTACACGGCGCGCACCGCGGGCGCCGCGCCCGGCGCGACGTGCACGATCTTCACGCCAGTGTAGCGGTGCGGCAACCAGGCCGGCATCAGCAGCAGCGAGCCCTCCGGCGCGTTGCGCTGCGGCAGCGGGTGGCGGTGACGCAGCGGCGCATCGCAGCCGCTCGTGAACATCGCCCGCACAGCCTCGATCAACCGGTCCCAGGGCAGGCATTTCCGGACAAGTTCCGCCTCGATCGTCAGCATATGCCCATCCTTGCGCCAGAGGCGGCCCGATTCGGGGTTTGCGCCCCGCCGGCCAGGCTAGGAACAGGCCAGAACGGCCCGCGCCTTGCTAGGCCCGGCAGGTTCGCCCCGGAGACGAATGCGCGTTGATCCCCCGGGGTCGCTTGGCGCAGCATCGCGCCGGCACAGGGACTTACGCGCCGGCCGGAGCCACCGGACGGCAGAACGGAGGGAGAGAGTCTGTGATACACGCCACGCGGCTTCGCCTGATCCGCGCAGCGGGCGCCGCTGCCTTGGGCCTGGCGCTTGCCGGCCCCGCCCTGGCGCAGCCTCAGCCGCAGCAGGCCGGCCAGGGCGCCACGCTGGACGCCATCCGCGCCCGCGGCACGCTGGTGTGCGGTGTCAATACCGGCCTCGCCGGCTTCGCCCAGCCCGACAGCCAGGGCGTGTGGCGCGGCTTCGACGCCGATTACTGCCGCGCCATCGCGGCCGCGCTGTTCGGCGACCCGAACAAGGTGCGCTACGTGCCGACCACCGCGCAGAACCGCTTCACCGCGCTGCAAAGCGGCGAGGTGGATATCCTGGTGCGCAACACGACCTGGACGCTCTCGCGCGACACCTCGCTCGGCCTCGATTTCCCGGCGATCAATTTCTACGACGGCCAGGGCTTCATGGTGCGCGCCAATGCCGGCGTGCGGAACGCCCGCGAGCTCGACGGCGCCACCATCTGCGTGCAGCCCGGCACCACCACCGAGCAGAACCTGACGGAATGGGCGAGGAGCGCGCGCATCCGCTTCACCCCGGTGGTGATCGAGCGGCTCGAGGAGGCGGTCGGCGCCTATGCCTCCGGCCGCTGCGACGCCTACACCACCGACATCTCGGGCCTCGCCGCGACGCGCGCGGCGCAGCCCAACCCCGACGAGCACCGCATCCTGCCCGACGTCATCAGCAAGGAGCCGCTCGGCCCGCTGGTGCGCCAGGGCGACCAGCGCCTGACCGACCTGGTGCGCTGGGTGCATTTCGGCCTGCTCGCCGCCGAGGAATTCGGCATCACCCAGGCCAATGTCGCGCAGATGGCGAACGACCCGCGGCCGGAGGTGCAGCGCATGCTGGGCCGCACCGGCGATCTCGGCCGCATGCTGAACGTCGACAATGCCTGGCTGGTGAACGTGATCCGCGCGGTGGGGAATTATGGCGAGGTGTTCGACCGCAGCCTCAAGCCGATCGGCATCCAGCGCGGCCCGAACGCCCTCTGGACCCAGGGCGGCCTGCAATACGCGCCGCCCTTCCGTTGAGTTCGCCCGGGGCGGCGCGCCTGCGCCGCCCCCAATGATTCGAAGGAGAGGCAGAGCATGTCCGAAGCCGTCCTCGATCCGCGCTTTCGGCGCAAGCCGCCGAAACGCCCCCTCCGCCTCTCCTGGTCGGACGAGCGCGTGCGCGGCATCGTCTGGCAGATCCTGGTCGTCGCCGTCATCGCGGTGATCGTCTGGTGGCTGTGGAGCAACACGGTCCGCAATCTCGAGATCCGGCGGATCGCGACCGGCTTCGGCTTCCTCAACCGCGAGGCCGGGCTGCCGATCGCCGAGCACCTGATCGACTACTCGCCAACCGACACCTATTTCCGCGCCCTCGTCGTCGGCGTGCTGAACACGCTGAAGGTCGCGGTGGTCGGCATCATCCTGGCGACCATCCTCGGCACGATGATCGGCATCGCGCGGCTCTCCCGCAACTGGCTGCTCTCGCGCATCGCCGGCGTCTATGTCGAGGCGATCCGCGACGTGCCGCTGCTGCTGCAGCTGCTGTTCTGGTACACCATCCTCCAGGGCCTGCCCGGGCCGCGCCAGGCGCTGAACCCGGTGGAGGGCGTGTTCCTCTCCAACCGCGGCCTCAGGCTGCCCTGGATCGACTGGCAGGCCGCGCACAGCTTCGCGCTGCTCGCCTTCGTCATCGGCATCGCCGGGACCTGGGCCTATGCCCGCCGGGCGCGGCGGCTGCAGATGGCGGATGGCCAGCCGCGCAAGGTATGGCCCATCGGCCTCGCCCTTGTCATCGGCCTGCCGATCGCGGTGTGGGGCGCGCTCGGCGCGCCCTGGACGCCGGACATCCCGGAGCTGCGTGGCTTCAACTTCCGCGGCGGCATCGTGGTGAGCCCCGAATACTTCGCCCTGCTGGTCGGCCTCGTCACCTACACCTCGGGCTTCATTGCCGAGATCGTGCGCGCCGGCATCCTCGCCGTGAGCCAGGGCCAGTGGGAGGCGGCGCAGGCGCTCGGCCTCAGGCCCGGCATGCTGCTGCGCAGGATCGTGCTGCCCCAGGCGCTGCGCGTCATCGTGCCGCCGATGACGAGCCAGTATCTGAACCTCACCAAGAATTCCTCGCTCGCGGTGGCGATCGGCTATCAGGACATCGTCTCGATCGCCAACACGACGCTGAACCAGACCGGCCAGGCGATCGAGGGCATCGCCATCATCATGCTGGTCTATCTGACGATCAGCCTGTCCATCAGCATGTTCATGAACTGGTACAACGCGCGCATCGCGCTGGTGGAGCGCTGACGGCCATGCGGAATCCCCTGCCCCGCACTTCGTTCGGCTTCGCTGGCCCAAGGGCCAGCCACGCCTCGTTCGGCTGGAGCGCTGAGCCATGAGCGACATCACCCAGAAGATCGAGCTCGGCACCTCGGTCGCCGGCGTGCCGGAAGCGCCGCGCTCGCCGCCGATGTCGGCGATCGGGCCGATCGGCTGGCTGCGCGCCAACCTGTTCTCGGGCTGGCTCTCCACCGCGGTCACCCTGCTGCTCGCCTATCTCCTCGTGCGCTGGGCGATCGGCTTCGTGGACTGGGCCTTCCTCAACGCCGTCTGGACCGTCCCGGTCACCGCCCAGGGCGCGCAGACCCAGGCCTGCCGCCAGCTGCACGGCGCCGGCGCCTGCTGGGCGGTGATCGCCGAGAAGCACCGCTTCATCCTGTTCGGCACCTATCCCTTCGAGGAGCATTGGCGGCCCGCCGTGGTCTGCGTGATCTTCGTCGCCCTCTACGCCGTCTCAGCCATGCGCCGCTTCTGGCGCTGGGAGCTGGCGCTGGTCTGGGTGGCGGCGCTGGTCGCGATCGGCGTGCTGATGTGGGGCGGCATCCTCGGCATGCTCTATGTGCCGCAGGAGCGCTGGGGCGGGCTGCCGATCACCCTGATCCTCGCCACCTTCGGCCTCGCCTTCGCCTTCCCGCTGTCCATCCTCGTGGCGCTCGGCCGCCGCTCGCAGCTGCCGGCGATCAAGGCGCTCTGCGTGCTCTATGTCGAGCTGATCCGCGGCGTGCCGCTGATCTCGCTGCTGTTCATGGCGAGCGTGATGTTCCCGCTGTTCCTGCCGGAAGGCATGAACATCGACAAGCTCCTGCGCGCGCAGATCGCGATCATCCTGTTCGCCGCCGCCTATCTCGCGGAGGTGGTGCGCGGCGGCCTGCAGGCGCTGCCCAAGGGGCAATACGAGGCGGCCGACGCCATGGGCCTCTCCTACTGGCAGAAGACCGGTCTCATCATCCTGCCGCAGGCGCTCCGCCTGGTGATCCCGCCGCTGGTCAACACCTTCATCGGCTTCTTCAAGGACACCTCGCTGGTGCTGATCATCGGCATCTTCGACCTGCTCACCGCGGGCAAGACCGCGATCGTCGAGCCCGCCTGGCAGGGCTTCGGCGTCGAGGTCTATGTCACCGTCGGCGTGATCTATTTCTGCTTCTGCTTCGCGATGTCGAAATACAGCCAGGGGCTGGAGGCGGAGCTCAACCGCCACCGCCGCCGCTGAACCCCAGACCCCCGGAACCGATCCCATGAGCGAGACCGCCGCCGCCCCCGCCCAAATCGCCTCCGCCGCGCGCACCGACGCGCCGCCGGCCATCGTGCTCGACAAGGTCAACAAATGGTTCGGCGCGCTGCATGTGCTGCGCGACGTCAACCTGCAGGTCGCCACCGGCGAGCGGGTGGTGGTCTGCGGCCCCTCGGGCTCCGGCAAGTCCACCACCATCCGCTGCATCAACCGCCTCGAGACGCACCAGGAAGGCAAGATCCTGGTGGACGGCATCGAGCTCACCGACGACGTCAAGGCGCTCGACGCCATCCGCCGCGAGGTCGGCATGGTGTTCCAGAGCTTCAACCTCTTCCCGCACCTGACGGTGCTGGAGAACTGCACCCTGGCGCCGATCTGGGTGCGGCGGATGCCGAAGAAGGACGCCGAGGAGCTGGCGATGGAGTACCTGACCCGGGTGAAGATCCCCGAGCAGGCGAAGAAATACCCGGGCCAGCTCTCGGGCGGCCAGCAGCAGCGCGTGGCGATCGCCCGCGCGCTCTGCATGAAGCCCAAGATCATGCTGTTCGACGAGCCGACCAGCGCGCTCGATCCCGAGATGATCAAGGAGGTGCTCGACACCATGGTGATGCTGGCCTCGACCGGCATGACCATGATCTGCGTCACGCACGAGATGGGTTTCGCCCGCCAGGTCGCCGACCGCGTGGTGTTCATGGACCGCGGCGAGGTGGTGGAGGTCGGCACCCCCGACCAGGTGTTCAACGACCCCAAGACCGACCGCCTCAAGCTCTTCCTCAGCCAGATCCTGCGCGGCCACTAAGCCGGCGGGAGGGGCGGCTTGCCAGCGCCCCTCCCCCGGCCCTATGGCTTGCCGCGTTCCGGCTCCGGGGCGCCCGCCACTTGACCACTCCACAGACTGCCGAAGGCGACCGCCGCGGCCTCACCCCTGCGCTCCTCATCGGCGTGCTGGGCGTCGTCTACGGCGATATCGGCACCAGCCCGCTCTATGCGCTGCGCGCCTCCCTGCTGCATTTCACCGATGGCGGCATCGAGCGCTGGGAGGTGCTCGGCATCCTCAGCCTGATCGTGTGGTCGCTGATCCTCACCGTCACGGTGAAATACGTCGTCTTCATCCTGCGCGCCGACAACCGCGGGGAGGGCGGCATCCTCGCCCTGATGGCGCTCGCCCAGCGCTGCGCCACGACCGAGCGCGGCAAGATGCTGGTCGCGCTGGCCGGCATCGCCGGCGCCTGCCTGTTCTTCGGCGACGGCATCATCACCCCTGCCATCTCCGTGCTCTCCGCCATCGAGGGCCTGAAGGTCATCACCCCAAGCCTGGATCAGGCCGTGGTGCCGATTTCCCTCGTCGTGCTGCTCGCGCTGTTTCTCGTGCAGTACCGCGGCACCGGCAGCATGGGCGCGGTGTTCGGACCCGTCATGGTGGTCTGGTTCGTCGTCATCGGGCTGTTCGGCTTGTGGGAGATCCTGCAGAACCCGGCGGTGCTGCTGGCGCTGTCGCCCTACTACGCCGTCGATTTCTGCAACCACTACCGCTTCCACGCCTTCGTCGCCTTCGGCACGGTCGTGCTCGCGGTGACCGGCGGCGAGGCGTTGTACGCCGATATGGGGCATTTCGGCCGTCATCCCATCCGCGTCGCCTGGCTCTACTTCGTGCTGCCTGCGCTCACCCTGAACTATTTCGGCCAGGGTGCGCTCATGCTGCGCGATACCAGCGCCATCGAGAATCCGTTCTACCTGCTGGCGCCCGAATGGCTGCGCCTGCCGCTGGTCGTGCTCGCCACCGCCGCCACGATCATCGCCAGCCAGGCCATGATCTCGGGTGCCTACTCGATAGCGCGCCAGTGCGTGCAGCTCGGCTTCCTGCCGCGCCTCGTGGTGCGCCACACCAGCGAGACGGAGGAGGGCCAGATCTACCTGCCGCAGATCAATTTCGCGCTGCTGATCGGCGTGGTCATCCTGGTAGTGCAGTTCCACACCTCGGACAACCTCGCCGCCGCCTACGGCATCGCCGTCACGGGCACTTTCGTCATCACCTCCTGCCTCGCGCTCGTGGTGTTCAATCGGCAGTTCCACTGGCCGCTCGTCCTGGTGCTCGGCGTGTTCGGGCCGCTGCTGCTGATCGACCTCGCCTTCTTCATCTCCAACGTGCTGAAGATTCCCGAAGGCGGCTGGGTGCCGCTGGTGCTCGGCGCCGCGCTGTTCACCATGATGACCACCTGGAACCGCGGCCGCAGCCTGCTCTTCGCGCGCTTCCGCCAGGACAGCCTGCCGCTCAAATCCTACATCGCGCGGCTGCCGCAATCGCGCACCATCCGGGTGCCCGGCATCGCCGTCTTCATGACCGGCCAGGCCGACTACCTGCCCGGCGCCCTGCTGCACAACCTCAAGCACAACAAGGTGCTGCACGAGCGGGTGCTGTTCGTCACCGTGCTCAACGAGGACGTGCCCTTCGTGCCCGACGAGAAGCGCCGCCAGGTGACCGAGCTCGCCCCGGGGATCCACCGCGTGCTGCTGCGCTACGGCTTCCAGGAGAGCCCGAACATCCCGCGCGAGCTCGAATCGCTGCGCGCGCTCGGCGTCGAGTTCGAGCCGATGCAGGCCTCCTACTTCCTCGGGCGGGAGACGGTGGTCTCGGCCGCGGTGCCGAAGATGGCGATGTGGCGGCAATGGCTGTTCACGGTGATGAGCCGCAACGCGGTGCCCGCCACGGAGTTCTTCCGCATACCGTCCGACCGGGTGGTGGAGCTCGGGGTCCGCGTCGCGATCTGACGGGCGGAGTGGCTCGGGGGTGAGGGATGGCGCCGCTCAAGCTTGTGCTCGTGCTCGCCTCGGCACCCGGCCAGCCGGAAGGCGATCCGGCGACCCGGCTCGAGCTCGCGATCGCGCTCGACGCCGCCGGCCGCCCCGACCCCGTGGCCTGGCGCAGCGATCCCGAGCCGTGGCACGCCCGCCTCCTGCGCCCCGATCTCCCGCCGCGTTCCGGGGACGTCCAGTACGATCCGGACAATGGCTGGTCGATCACCTTCTTCGGGATGGCAGCGCAACGCCCGGACATGCCCGGCGCCGCGCTCGCCATTCCGGCGCCGCTGCGTCCCGGCGAATACGTCACCCTGACGGATATCGACGGCAGCGAGCTCGTCTTCCGCGTGGTCGGCGTGGCCGGCATGGACGAGGCCGGCCCGTCCTGAGCGGCGTCCGCAACCTCCCGAGCGGGGTCACGTTGCCTCGCCGTGGCGCCGCCCCGCGCCAGGAGCTCGCATGGCGAAGCTGGCACCGCATGGCATCGTGGCGATCGGCGCCTCGGCCGGCGGGGTGGGCGCGCTGCGCCGGCTGGCCGCCGGCCTGCCGCCCGCCTTCCCCTGGGCGATCGCCATCGTGCTGCATGTCGGCCGCCATGAGAGCATCCTGCCCGAGCTGCTGAGCGCCGCCGGCCCGCTCCCCGCGCGGCATGCCGAGGATGGGGAGGCGTTGCGGCCCGGCCACATCCATGTGGCGCCGCCCGACCACCACCTGGTGGTCGAGCCCGGGCGGCTGCGCCTAGTCCGCGGCCCGGCCGAGAACAATGCCCGCCCGGCGATCGACCCGCTGTTCCGCTCGGCCGCCGCCGCCTATGGTCCGGCGGCGATCGGCGTCGTCCTCTCGGGCGAGCTCGGCGACGGCGCCGCCGGCCTCATCGCGGTCAAGCGCCGCGGCGGCATCGCGGTGGTGCAGGATCCCGCCGATGCCGAGTTCCCGAGCATGCCGCGCACCGCGCTGCGCCATGCCGGGGCGGATCATTGCGTTGCCGTGGCGGCGATGCCGGCGCTGCTCGCGGGCCTGGCGCGGCCGCAAGCGCCGGCCTCCGCGGCCGGCGGGAAGGAGGGCGAGATGAGCGCCGGATACACCCTGAGCGCGCCGCACGCGCTCACCTGCCCGACCTGCGGCGGGGCGGTGCGCGAGACGCGCGAGAACGGCCTCACCTATTTCGTCTGCCATATCGGGCATCATTTCGCCGCCGAGGACATGGCGGCGGCGCAGCGCACCGAGCTCGAGCGCGCGCTGGAAGTGGCGCTGCGGGCGCTCAACGAGCGCGCCGCGCTCTGCGACCGCCTCGCGGAGGGCGCGCGCGGCCGTCGCAGCCACGCCGCGGAGCGCTGGCAGGAATCGGCGGCCGAGGCGCGCGCCGGCGCCGAGGTGCTGCGCCGCTTCCTCGAGGAGCGGCCGGGCACGCCGCGGGTCGGCGCCGGCGGGACGCCCTGAGCGCCGAACGAGCGCCGCTTGTTCCGCCGCTGCCGCGCGCATGCGAGAATGCACCCCCGGAAAGGCCGCCACGGGCCGCTCCGGTGAGGAACTAGCGACGGGTGGTGCGCATGGCCAACAACAAGAGCCCGGCGATCGTCGGGATCGGCGCCTCCGCCGGCGGGGTCCGCGCGCTGCAATCCTTCTTCGAGGCCCTGCCGGACGACACCGGCGCCGCCTTCGTCGTCATCCTCCATCTCGATCCCGAGACGCGGAGCGAGCTCGCCGAGATCATCGCCGCGCGCACGCGCATGCCGGTCTCGCGGGTGGACAGCGACGCGCCGCTCCGGCCCGACCATGTCTATGTCATCGCGCCGAACCGCGAGCTCCGCATCTCCGACCACGCGATCGCCACCCTGCCCTTCAACGAACCGCGCGGCCAGCGCGCGCCGATCGACGCCTTCTTCCGCTCGCTCGCCGCGCAGCACGCGGACGGCTTCGCGGTGGTGCTCACCGGCGCCGGCGAGGACGGCACGATCGGCGTGCGCGCGGTGAAGGAGGCCGGCGGCATCGTGCTGGTGCAGGACCCGGGCGAGGCCGAGTACGCCTCGATGCCGCGCAGCGCCATCGCGACCGAGAGCGCCGATGTGGTGCTGCCGGTGCGCGAGCTCGCCGGCCGGCTCGCCGAGCTCATCCATCGCCGCGACCAGGTCATCCTCGGCGAGCTCCAGGACAGCGACGAGGAGGTGCTGCACCGCATCCTCGCCCATCTGCGGCTGCGCCTCGGCCACGATTTCTCGCACTACAAGCGCGCCACCGTGCTGCGCCGGATCCTCCGGCGGATGCAGGTGGCTCGGCAGGAGACGCTCGCCGACTACCACCTCCACATGCGCGACACGCCGGAGGAGGCGCAGGCACTGTTCGAGGACTTCCTGATCTCGGTCACCACCTTCTTCCGCGACCGCAAGGCCTTCGAGGCGCTGGGACAGAGCGTCGTCCCGCAGCTCTTCGAGCATGCCGAGCCGGGTGCGCCGATCCGCGTCTGGGCCGCCGGCTGCGCGACGGGGGAGGAGGCCTACTCGATCGGCATGCTGCTGCTCGAGGAAGCGGCGCGGCGCGAGCACCGGCCGGAGCTCCAGGTGTTCGGCTCCGATCTCGATGCCGGCGCCCTCACCATCGCGCGCGAGGGCCGCTATCCCGCGACGATCGAGAGCGATGTCAGCGAGGAGCGGCTGCGCCGCTTCTTCCACCGCGAGGGCGAGCACTACCGGGTGCGGCGCGAGCTCAGGGACATCATCCTGTTCGCCAATCACAGCCTGCTCAAGGACCCGCCCTTCTCGCGGGTGGATCTCGTCTGCTGCCGCAACCTGCTGATCTATCTCGATCGCGAGCTTCAGCAGCATGTCTGCAACACGCTGCACTACGCGCTGCGGCCGGGCGGCTACCTGTTCCTCGGCGCCTCGGAGGCGGCCGAGCATCCGCCCGGACTGTTCCGCGTGGTGGACCGCGATGCGCGGATCTATCAGTCGCTCGCCCGTGCCGGCGAGCGGCGGCTGCCGCTGCCGACGCTGCTCGGCAACCAGCCCGCGTTCCCCCTTCACGGCGCCCGGCGCGGCACGCCGCCGAGCGGCGGCCACAACGACGCCTTCCTGCACCGCCAGGCGCTGGAGCGGCTGGCGCCGCCCTCCATCCTGGTGGACGAGACGCACCGCGCCGTGCATCTCTCGGAATCGGCGGGGCGCTACCTGCAGCCGGCCGGCGGGCCGGCGACCACGGATGCCATCGAGCTGGTGCGCCAGGAGCTCCGCTTCGACCTGCGCGCCGCGCTGCACCGCGCCTTCGAGCGCGGCGAGGCCAGCCTCACCTTGCCCATCCTGGTCGGCTTCAACGGCCACCACAGCCGCGTCTATCTCCAGGTGCGGCCGGTGCGCGAGGCCGGCGCCGGCCAGCCGCGCCATGCCCTGGTGCTGTTCATCGAGGGCGAGGCGGTGGAGCAGGCGGTGCCGTCGCGCGAGGAGGCGCGCGATGCCACCGACACGACGCGGCGCCTGCAGGAGGAACTCCAGCTCACCCAGGCCCTGCTCAAGGCGACGCGCGAGGAATCCGAGGCGGCCAACGAGGATCTCCGCGCCGCCAACGAGGAGCTGCAATCTATCAACGAGGAGTACCGCTCGACCTCGGAGGAGCTGGAGACCAGCAAGGAGGAGCTGCAATCCATCAACGAGGAGCTGCAGACGGTCAACAGCGAGCTCAAGCTCAAGCTCGAGAGCGTCTCGCGCGCGCACAGCGACCTCCAGAACCTGATGGCGGCGACCGACTTCGGCGTGCTGTTCCTCGATTCCACGCTGCGCATCAAGCGCTTCACCCCGCGCATCACCGATCTCATCAACATCACGGCGACCGACGAGAGCCGCCCGATCACCGACTTCACCCACCATCTGGACTACGAGGACCTCGCCGCCGATGCCCGCCGGGTGATCCGCGAGCTCGCCCCGATCGAGCGCGAGATCAGGAGCCGCCAGGGCCATTGGTACCTGGTGCGGCTGCGCCCCTACCGCACCGTGGACGATAGGATTGACGGCGTCGTCGTCACCTTCGTCGACATCACCGAGCGCCGGCAGGTGGAGGAGGCGCTGCGCGAGAGCGAGGAGCGTCTGCGCCAGCAGACCCGCCTGGTCGAGCTCTCGCGCGCGCCGATCTTCGTCTGGGACTTCGACGGCGGCGTCGTCGAATGGAACCGCGGCAGCGAGCGGCTCTACGGCTACAGCCGCGCCGAGGCGCTCGGCAAGCGCAAGGACGTGCTGCTGCAGACCATCGTTCCCGACGGCTCCTTCGAGGCGCTGAAGCGGGCGCTGCTCGACAGCGGCGGCTGGAGCGGCGAGCTGCACCAGCACACCAAGGACGGCCGCCGCCTGACGGTGGAGAGCCATCTCGAGCTCACCGCCATCGCCGGGCGCCGCCTGGTGCTCGAGAGCACGCGCGACATCACCGAGCGCAAGTCCTTGGAAGCGCGCCAGCAGCTCCTCCTCGGCGAGCTCAGCCACCGGGTCAAGAACACGCTCGCCGTGGTGCAGTCGATCGCGCATCAGACGGCGCGCAACAGCCGCAGCCTGGACCAGTTCATCACCGCCTTCGACGGGCGCATCGCCGCGCTCGCGCTGGCGCACAAGCTGCTCGTCGATTCGCGCTGGACCGGGGCCGAGCTCGGCGAGCTCGCGCGCCAGCAGCTCGCGCCCTATGCGGGCAGCGGAGCCCGGCGCGTCCAGATCCGCGGCGAGCGCGTGGCGCTGCCCGCGGATCTCGCCACACCCTTCGGCCTGCTCCTTCACGAGCTGGCAACCAATGCCGCGAAATACGGCGCGCTCTCGAATGAGGAAGGTAGGATAACGCTCTCGTGGCAATCCGAGACCGGGAACCACGGGCCATTACTTCGCGTTACGTGGCGTGAGAGCAGCGGGCCGACGGTGCCACCGCCCGAAAGGACGGGCTTCGGCAGCGTGCTGATCGACAAAGGTCTGCCAGGCGCCACCGTCCAACGGCAGTTCCTTCCGGAAGGCCTGCTCTGCACGATCGAGTTGCCGATGCCGGAGGCGACGCTGGATGAGCGCGAGCGGTGATGCGGCTCCGCTGCAAGGGGCGCGGGTGCTGCTGGTGGAAGACGAATTCCTGATCGGCCTCGCCGTGTCGGCGACGCTGACGGAGGCCGGGGCCGAGGTGATCGGCCCGGCGACCACGGTTGCCGAGGCGCTGCGCATGGCGGGCGAGGAAACCCTGACCGCCGCCGTGCTCGACATCCGCCTGGGCCGCGAGACGGTGGAACCCGTCGCCGAGCGGCTCGACGGGCGCGGGGTACCTTTCCTCTTCTACACCGGCCAGTCGCCCACCCGGCGGATCGAGGCGCAATGGCCGGATGTCCCCGTGCTGTCGAAGCCCACCACCAACCGCATGCTCACCACCGCGGTGGCGCGACTGATGCATCGGGCTGCGGCGTAGGGTCCCGGGCGCTTCCTGGTGGAGCCAAGGGGAGTCGAACCCCTGACCTCTTGAATGCCATTCAAGCGCTCTCCCAACTGAGCTATGGCCCCCCGGGAAGAGGACGCGCCGTATAGCGCCCGGGTTCCGCCCTCGCAAGTCCCCGCCTGGAGCGCGGCCGCCGAAGGTCCTAGCATGGCGGCCGGGAGGATCCCGGCCATGCAACGACGCCCGCTCGGCAATAGCGGCCTTGAGGTCTCGGTGCTCGGCTTCGGCGCCGGCGCCGTGGGCGGGCTCATGGTGCGCGGCGACCCCGCCGAGCAGGACCGCGCCATCCGCCGCGCCATCGAAGCCGGCATCACCTATTTCGACACCGCTCCCCTCTATGGCGACGGCGCCTCGGAAACCCATCTCGGCCGCGTGCTGCGCGGCATCACCGCCGAGATCCTGATCGGCACCAAGATCCGCCTCGCCCCGGAACAGCGCGCCGACCCCGCCGCCGCCATCGCCGCCTCGCTGGAGGCGAGCCTTCGCCGCCTCGGCCGCGACAGCGTGGATCTCTTCCAGCTCCACAACCCGATCGCCCAGGACAACGACGGCGACAGCCTGGCCGTCGCCGAGGTGCTGGAACGCATCCTCCCCGCCCTCGAGGCCCAGCAACGGCAGGGCAAGACCCGCTGCATCGGTATCACCGCCATCGGCGATCCCGCCGCGCTGCGCGCGGTGATCGAGAGCGGCCGCATCCACGCCGCCCAGATCCCCTTCAACCTCCTGAACCCGAGCGCCGCCGGCACGCTGCCGCCCGGCGTACCGGGCCAGGACCTCGAAGGCCTCGCCCTGCACGCCGAGGGCCATGGCGTCGGCGTCATCGCCATCCGCGTGCTCGCCGGCGGCGCCCTCAGCGCCGAGCCCGCGCGCCATCCCGTCGCCATGGCGGAGGTCGCGCCGATCGCCTCGGGGCCCGACTACGCCGCCGATGTCGCCGAGGCGCGCCGCCTGCTCCCCCTGGTCGCCGAGGGCCATGCCGGCGACCTCATCGAGGCCGCGCTGCGCTTCGCGACCGGCCCTGCCGCCATCAGCACCGCGCTGGTTGGCACCGCGAGCCTGGCGCAGCTCGAGCACGCGATCGCCGCCGTCGCCCGCGGCCCGCTGAGCGAGGCCGCGCTGCGCCGCCTCGCCGAGATCCGCGCCGCGCCGCGCTGACGCGGCCCGGACGCGCCGGCGGTCACCCCATGCCCGCCATCGGCCGCCTCAGCGCGGCACCAGGGTTTCGGTGCCGACGCCGCGGCTGCCTTGCAGCGTCCACTGCCCCGTCATGTGGCCGTCCGGCATGATCTGGTAGATCACCAGCCCGATGCGGCCGCGCAGCACATAGGCGGCGCTCAGGATGTTGCCGGCGGTCATGCCCCAGCCCTCGATCCTGTCGTTCCCGATCCGCCATTCGACCCGGTAGGAGGCGGCGCCGTCCTGCTGCAGCTGCAGCGTGCCGCCATAGCCGGAGCCGTCGGGGTTCTGGCCCTGCACGGTGAAATTGCGGGTCTGTGCCGCCGCCGGGCCGGCGATGGCGAGGCCGAGGACGACCGTGGCCGCGGCCGCGAGGCCGGTGATGTGCCGCATGCGCTTCCTCCTCATTGGGCCGGCTGCGTACCAGACTGGCGGAGCGGAACCTGGGCTTCAACGCAAATCCAGGGCCTGGCGCGCGGCCCTGCCGCCCTGCCCCCCGGCCCACGCCACAGCCGACCCTTCCGACCCGCCCCGCCAGCCGTTAGGGTCTCGGCCAACGCCCAGATCCCCGCGGGAGGTTCGAAGTCCCATGCAATCCAAGGTCTATCCGGACGCCAAGGCGGCCCTCGCCGGCCTGCTCCGGGACGGCATGCTCATCCACGCCGGCGGCTTCGGCCTCTGCGGCATCCCCGCCGCCCTCATCGACGCCATCCGCGACTCCGGCGTGAAGGACCTCACCTGCGTCTCCAACAACGCGGGCGTGGACGATGCCGGCCTCGGCATCCTGCTCAAAACCCGCCAGATCAAGAAGATGATCAGCTCCTATGTCGGCGAGAACGCGGAATTCGCCCGCCAGTACCTCGCCGGCGAGCTCGAGATCGAATTCAACCCGCAAGGCACCCTCGCCGAGCGCATCCGCGCCGGCGGCGCCGGCATTCCCGCCTTCTTCACCCGCACCGGCGTCGGCACCGCGGTCGCCGAAGGCAAGGAAACCCGCGAGTTCGACGGCGAGACCTACGTGATGGAGCGCGGCATCTTCGCCGACCTCGCCATCGTCCATGCCTGGATGGGCGACGAGGAAGGCAACCTCGTCTATCGGAAGACCGCGCGGAACTTCAACCCGATGATGGCGACCGCGGCCAGGATCACCGTCGCGCAGGTCGAGCACCTGGTGAAGCCGGGCGAGATCGACCCCGACCACATCCACACCCCCGGCATCTTCGTGAAGCGCATCGTCGCGCTGTCGCCCGGCTACGCGAAGCGCATCGAGCAGCGCACCGTGCGCAAGCGCGAGCCCGCCGCCGCCGGCGCCGGCAGCCAAAGCCCCGCGGCCGCCTGAAGGAGACCCATCCCATGCCCTGGACCCGCGACGAAATGGCCGCCCGCGCCGCCCGCGAATTGCAGGACGGCTTCTACGTCAATCTCGGCATCGGCATCCCGACCCTGGTGGCCAACCACGTGCCGCCCGGCATGAAGGTCCAGCTGCAGAGCGAGAACGGCATGCTCGGCCTCGGCCCGTTCCCCTACGAAGGCGAGGAAGACCCGGACCTCATCAACGCCGGCAAGCAGACCATCACCGAGCTGCCGACCTCGAGCTACTTCGATTCCGCGCAGTCCTTCGGCATGATCCGCGGCGGGCACATCGACCTCTCCATCCTCGGCGCGCTGCAGGTGGCGCAGAACGGCGACCTCGCCAACTGGATGATCCCGGGGAAGATGGTGAAGGGCATGGGCGGCGCGATGGACCTCGTCGCCGGCGTCAAGCGCGTCATCGTGCTGATGGAACACACCGCCGGCGGCAAGCCGAAACTCCTCAAGCGCTGCGCCCTGCCCCTCACCGGCGCCCGCGTCGTGGACATGGTGATCACCGAACTCGGCGTGTTCGAACTCGCGCGCAAGGGCGCCGAAAGCGCAACACTGATCGAGCTCGCACCGGGCGTCACCGAAGCGGAGATCCGCGGGAAGACGGAAGCGGAATACGAGACCGCGCTGAAGAAGGCAGCGTAAAAAAGATCGGGGAGGGAGATGAACTCCCTCCCCGAACCCCTCCCTCCTTTTTTTGGCACTTGGCGCTTGCACCAAACGTACGGAATGACACCAGCCCGTTGCCGGGGTTGAGAACGGAGCGCAGGAACCATCGACACCATCGCGATCGCCGGCGAGGGACTGACCATCGCCGATGTCACAAGCATCGCGAACGGTAAGCCCGCTGCTTTCACGGAAGCCGCACGCCAACGCATCGCCACCGGCGAGCATAACCTGAAAGCCCTCATCGCCAACGGCACGCCGATCTACGGCGTCACCACCGGCTTCGGCGCGCTCGACGGCCGCAAGGTCCCGCCGGAAGCCAACCAGGCACTCCAGCGCAACCTGCTCAAGTCGCACGCCGCCGGCGTCGGCCAGCCCATGGCGCCGCAACCCGTGCGCGCCATGCTCGCGCTGCGCGCCAACGTCCTCGCCACCGGCATCACCGGCGCCACCCTCGCAGCCGCCAACGCCCTCCTCGCCATGCTCAACGCCGGCGTGATCCCCGAAGTCCCGGAGCAAGGCAGCGTCGGCGCCTGCGGCGACCTCGCCCCCCTCGCCCATCTCGCCCTGCCGCTCATCGGCGAAGGCTGGGCCATCCACAACGGCGAACGCCTGCCCGGCGCCGAAGCCCTCGCCCGCGCCGGCATCGCGCTTCTCCCGATGGAAGGCCGCGACGGCATCGCGCTCATCAACGGCACCGAGCAGACCACCGCGATCGGCTGCCTCGCCCTCGCCGAGGCCGAGCGCCTGATCGCCTGGGCCGAGGCGATCGCCGTCCTCGCCATGGAAGCCCTCGGCGGCCTCAACGATTCCTTCGACGAGCGCGTCGCCCTCGCCAAGCCGCATCCCGGCCAGATCGCCACCAGCGCCCGCCTGCGCGCGCTCTCCGCCGGCAGCGTCGCCATCCGCGCCCCGCGCCCCTCCCGCCTGCGCGACGCGCTCAGCTTGCGCAACATCCCCCAGGTGCTCGGCGCCGCGCGCGACGCCACCGCCTTCGCGAAGCGCGTCCTGGAAACCGAGATCAACGCCGCCAACGACAACCCGCTGTTCGGCCTGGCGGATGGCTGGGTCACCAGCAACAGCGGCAATTTCCACGGCCAGGCGGCGGCGGAGGCGCTCGACCTGCTCGCCAACGCGCTCACCAGCATCGCGGTGATCAGCGAGCGCCGCTGCGCCCGCCTGGTCGACGAGCACACGAGCTACGGCCTGCCTGCCTTCCTGATCCACCCCAACGCGCCGCAAGGCCAGAACAGCGGTTTCATGATCGCGCAATACACTGCGGCCGCGCTGGTGGCGGAGCTTCGCATGCGCGCCATCCCCGCCGCCATCCAGTCCATCCCGACCTGCGCCAATACGGAGGACCACGTGCCGATGGCGCCCCTGGCCGCGCGCCGCGCCGCCTTCGCCGCCGAGACGCTGGGGCAAATCCTCGCCATCGAATTCCTGCTCGCCGCCCAGGCGGTGGATCTCCGCGGCCACCAGCCTGCCCCTGCCCTGCGCCCGCCCTACGCCGCGCTCCGCGCCGCGGTCCCTGTCATGGTGACGGACCGAGTCATATCTGCCGACATCGCCGCCGCGCGTTCGATTCTCGCCCGCTTGTCTCCCCCCTGACCCCTTCTCCGCCTGGCAACGGGTCGGCATTCGCCTGTCCCGGCGCAGTCGCGCCAAGTATCCAAAAAAAGGAGGGATGGGGTCTGGGGAAGGGAGTTCACTCCCTTCCCCAGCCTTTTTCTCTTCCCCTTCCCTCCCCGCCCCCCCAAATTCAGCGGCATGCCTGCCCTGACCCGTCGCGCCGCTCTCGGCGCCGCTGCCGCGCTCGCCGCCGCCCCTGCGACGCTCTCCGCCGAGGAGCGGCAGCGCGAGGCCGATCCCCCGCTGTTCGGCGCGAGGCTTTGGCGCCTTCCCAATGGCCTCACGGTTGCGCTCGCCGAGTCCCGCCGGGCGCCGGTCGTCGCGCAGTACCTGTTCTATGGCGCCGGCGGCGGCGAGGATCCACTCGGCCGGTCCGGCGTCGCGCATTTCCTCGAGCACATGATGTTCAAGGGCAGCCCGAACGTGCCGTCGGGCGCCTTCTCGCGCCGCATCGCGCGCGAGGGCGGCAACGACAACGCCTTCACCTCGCGCGACGTGACCGCCTATTACCAGCAGGTCGAGGCGTCCCGCCTGCCGCTCATCATGTCGCTCGAGGCCGACCGCTTCGCCGAGGCGCTGTTTCCCGCCGACGAATTCGAGAGCGAGCGTGCCGTGGTGATCGAGGAGCGCCGCCAGCGCACCGATTCCAATCCGCGTGCCCGCTTCCACGAGGCCTTCGAGGCCGCGATGTGGGGTCCGCAGCACTGGCATGGCCGCCCGGTCATCGGCTGGCTGGACGAGATCCGCGCCATCACCCGCGACGACCTGGTCGCCTTCTATCGCCGCTGGTATGCCCCGGCCAATGCCACGCTGGTGATCGGCGGCGATGTCCGGGAAGCCGAGCTGCGCGACCTGGTCGAGCGGCATTATGGCGGCGTTCCCGTCCGCAGCGCGGGCACGCGCGACCGCGCCCCGCCGCCCGCCGCGCCGGCCGAGCCGCGCCTGATCCGGCGGGAGAGCGGCGTGCGGGAGGCGCTGTTCCTGCGCAGCTGGTACGCCCCCAACCTCACCTGGGGCGCCGCCGAGCACGCCTACCCGCTCGAGGTGCTGGTGCATCTCCTGGGCAGCGGCCAGCGCAGCCGCCTGCACAAGGCGCTGGTGGAGACCGGCCTCGCCGTCTCGGTGGGCGCCGGTTACGACAGCGACGCGTTGGGCGCCGGCGATTTCTCCCTCTCCGCCGTCCCGCGGCCGAATGTCGCGCCGCAGCGGCTGGAGGATGCGGCGGGCGCGGTGATCGCGCAGCTGCTGGAGGGCGGGCCGACCGAGGAGGAGGTGGCGCGCTCGCGCCGCCAGATCACCGCCGGCGCGCTGCTTGCGCTGGACAGCTTCGGCAGCGCGCCGCGGATGATCGGCGGCGCGCTCGCCATCGGCCTGCCGCTCGAGACGGTGGAGTATTGGCCCGCGCGCATCCGTGCCGTCACCCGCGATCAGGTGGCGGCGGCCGCGCGGGCGGTGCTCGGCGCGCGCACCGACACCACCGGCTGGCTGCTGCCGGGCGAGGCCTGATCGGATGTCCGGCAGCTTCTCGATCCCGATCCAGGTCGTCGAGGCCGGGGGCGTCACCGCCTGGCTGGTCGAGGACCATTCCGTTCCTGTCGTCTCGCTGGCCTGGTCCTGGCCCGGCGGCGCGGCGCTGGATTCCGACGAGCAGGCCGGCGCCGCCGCGCTGACCGCCGCGCTGCTCTCCGAGGGGGCCGGCCCGCTGGATGCCCCGGCGTTCGCCGATGCGCTGCGCGATGGCGGCATCTCGCTCGGCTTCGCCGGGGCGCGCGACCAGTTCGAAGGCGGCTTCCGCTGCCTCGCCGAGGCGCTGCCGGAGACCGTCCGCCTCGCACGCCTCGCCATGGCCGAGCCGCGCTTCGACGCCGAGGCGGTCACGCGCATCCGCGCCCGTGCCATCGCGCAGGCACGGCAGACCCTGGAGACGCCGCGCGGCCAGGCCGGCCGCGCCTTCTGGGCCGCGGCCTACCCGACGCACCCGGCCGGCCGGCCATCCTCCGGCACGGCCGAGACCCTGGCGGCGATCCCGGTCGCCGCGCTGCGCGACGTCGTCGCGCGCCAGATCCGGCATGAGGGGCTGCTGGTCGCCGCCGCCGGCGCCATCGGCCCGGGGGCGCTGGCCGGGGTGCTGGACCAGCTGTTCGGCGGCCTGCCGCCGGGGGCGCCGCCGGCCGCGCCGCCGCTGCCCGTCTTCAACCAGTTCGGCCGCAGCGTGCTCGGCATGGACAGCCCGCAATCGCAGGTGATCTTCGGCCAGCCCGGCATTCCCGTGCAGGACCCGGACTGGGAGGCGGCGCAGGTGGTCTTGCGCATCCTGGCGGGCGGCGGCTTCTCCTCGCGGCTGATGCAGGCGGTGCGCGTGGAGCGCGGCCTGACCTACGGCATCGGCGCCGGGCTGGATGTGCTGTTCAACCAGGCGATCGTGGTCGGCGCCTTCGCCAGCGACAACGCCAAGGTGGCCGAGGCGCTGGAGGCGACGCGCGCCGAATGGTCGCGCATGGCGGAGAGCGGGCCGACGGTGCCGGAACTCGACGAGGCGGTCGCCTATCTCACCGGGTCGCTGCCGCTGCAATTCACCGACAGCCGGCGCATCGCCAACACCTTGCTGGCCTTGCGCCGGAATGGCCGGCCGCGCGACTGGCTGGATGGCCGCGCGGCGCGGCTCAGGGCACTGACGCGCGACGGCACGGCCGCGGTGGCGGGGCGGCTGCTGCTGCCGGATGCGTTCTCGGTGGCGATCGCCGGGCGGCCGGTGGGGTTGTAGCCGGCGCGCGCGAAAAGGCTGGGGGGCGGAGATGAACTCCGCCCCCCAGACCCCCCACCTCCTTTTTTTGGTTAATGGGAAGCGTGGATAGCGCCGTTCTCAGCCCGGCAACGCTGCGCCGCCCGAGAGTGCGGGAGCCGCGAGCGCCAAGTCGCCAAAAAAAGGAGGTGGGGGTTCGGGGGCGGAGTTCCCTCCGCCCCCGATCCTTCTTCTTCCGATTCAATTTCCGACGAAACCGCCCCTGAACGACGGCCGGCGGTCGCCGGCACGCCGCGGGGTGACGACCCTATTCGTCTGAGGCCCGCCTCAGGCGCGGCCGATGGCGTCCTGGGCCTCGGCGATCGGGTCGCGCCGCGGCGCGCGCGGCGCCACATCCTCCGCGGCCAGCGTCCGTCGCATGAAGGTCGGCCACAGCGCGCGGCCGGTCCAGGGCTCCGGCGCCTCCAGGCGCTCGGCTGCCATCTTTCTCGCCTGGCGGTCGGCATTGCGCAGGTCAGTGTCGAGGGCCACGGCCTGCTCCTCTCCCGTGCACGACTATATCAGCACCATTCGCCGGATGATTTCAACGCAAGCTGGCGTGACGACCGTAGTATTTCTCGCCAATGCTGCATTGCGGCGAACGGTATGAAGAACAGTTCGTTAATAACCGTTCGGTTCCCTGCGGCGGGGCGAAACAATTCCATGCCGCCGCCCCACTCCCCCAAGATTCGCCCCCCGCCGTGGTTCCGCAAGGGGCCATTTCGCTCTATGTCGGACGGCGACAGAAGACGTTTCCGGAAACTCCCAATATGCTGCGCCGCCGCGCGGCTCTCGCCGCACCCTTCCTCCTGCCCCTCGCCGCCCGCGCCCAGGCGCCCGACTGGCCCCAGCGCCCCATCCGCATCATCGTTCCCTACCCGCCCGGCGGCTCCACCGACGTGCTCGCCCGCGCCTTCGCGGCCGCCCTGCCCGAAGCCTTCCCCGGCGCCAGCATCGTGGTGGACAACCGCCCCGGCGGCGCCGCCGTGGTCGGCACCCAGGCCGCCGCCCAGGCCGCGCCGGACGGCTACACCCTCTGCCTCAGCACCAACCAGACCCACGCCGCCAACCCGGCGATGATCGCCACCCTGGCCTACGACCCGGTGGCCGACTTCGCCGCCGTCGCCCGCCTCGCCACCGTCCATCACGCGCTGGTGGTGCCCGCGAGCGGCCCGGCGCGAAGCCTGGAGGAGCTCGCCTCGCGCGGCCGTGGCCGCGGCAGCCTGGCCTACGCCTCCTCCGGCGCCGGCTCGGCCAGCCATGTCATCGCCGAAACCTTCATCCGCCGCTTCGGCCTGAACGGCACCCATGTGCCCTATCGCGGCGGCGCCCAGGCCACCACCGACACCATCGCCGGCCAGGTCGCATTCTTCGTCTCCACCTGGCCCCAGGTGGTCTCCCTCGTGCGCGAGGGGAGGCTGCGGGCGCTCGGCATCGGCGCGCCCGCCCGCCTGCCCGAAGCGCCGGAGGTGCCGACCTTCGCGGAACTCGGCGCCCCCTACCTCGCGGTGGATGCCTGGTTCGGCCTGTGGGCGCCCACACGCACGCCAGCCGCGATCGTGGGACGCCTCTCGGCCGCGACCGCCACGCTGCTCGCGCGGCCGCCCATGGTCGAGCGCCTGCAGGCTCAAGGCTTCGTCGCGGCGCACCTCGCGGCGACGGAATTCGCGGCGTTCCAGCGGGACGAAATCAGTCGCTGGAAAGAACTGGTCGAGATCACCGGAATCAAACTCGAAGGATAGAACCGGGGGCCGGAGAGAACTCCGCCCCCCGCGCCCGAGAGTGCGGGAGGAGCCAGTGTCCTGCCCGGGTAGTTCGCTGCCCTTCGCAGCGAACGGAGCGGATCGGCAGGCCCCCGAAAACAAGGGCTGGAGCGGTTTCATCCGCGGTGTACGTGTTCGAAGAAGGCTGGGGGGCGGAGATGAACTCCGCCCCCCAGACCCCCCACCTCCTTTTTTTGGATACGGGGAAGCGTGGATAGCTCCGTTCTCGGCCCGACAACGCTGCGCCACCTGAGAGTGCGGGAGCCGTCAGCGCCAAGTCGCCAAAAAAAGGAGGTGGGGGTGTGGGGGCGGAGTTCTCTCCGCCCCCACTCTTTCTTCTCTTGATTCCAGTTCCAACGAAACCGCTCTAGTGGCCCGAAGCCGAAATTCGCCGCGCTGGCGGCGAACTTCGGCTTCGGTGCACTAGCGCCAATCACCGGAAATAGGAGGGTGGGGTCCGGGGGTCGCGGCACTGCCGCGACGTTCGCTCCCTCCTCCCCCGTGTCCAGCCTCGGTCACCCCGCGCAGCGCTGGCACGCCGATTGCTCCCCAAAATGCCGCACAGCCCGGGAGAGCCCCCATGCGCCGCCGTCACCTGCTGCGCGCCGCCGCGCTCGCGCCCTTCGCCCCGCGCCTTGCCACCGCCGAGGCCAGCAAGACCCTCAATTTCGTCCCCTACGCCGATGTCGCCGCCGTCGACCCGATCTGGAGCAGCACCTACGCCACCCGCACCCATGCGCTCGCCGTCTTCGACACCCTCTACGGCACGGACGAGGCCCTCGCCGTGCAGCCGCAGATGGTCGAAGGCCATGTCACCGAGAACGACGGCAGGCTGTGGCGCCTGACGCTGCGCGAAGGCCTCGTGTTCCACGACGGCCAGAAGGTGCTGGCGCGCGACTGCACCGCCTCGCTCGAGCGCTGGGGCAAGCGCGACGCCTTCGGCCAGTCCCTGATGGACGCGACCGACGAGCTCAGCGCGCCCGACGACCGCACCATCCTCTTCCGCCTCAAGCGCCGCTTCCCGCTGCTGACCGAAGCGCTCGGCCGTGCGAGCTCGCTCGTCCCCGTCATCATGCCGGAACGCCTCGCGCGCACCGATCCCTTCCGCCAGGTCCCCGAGGTGATCGGCAGCGGCCCGTTCCGCTACCTCCCCGGCGAGCGCGTCCCCGCCGCGCGCGTGGTCTATGAGAAGCACGCCGCCTACCGCCCCCGCGAGGGCAGGCCGAGCTTCACCGCCGGCGCCCGCGCGGCGTATCTCGACCGCATCGTCTTCAACGTCATGCCCGATCCTGCCGCCGCCGCGGCCGCCCTGCAGGCCGGCGAGGTGGACTGGATCGAGCAGCCGATGATCGACCTGCTGCCGCTGCTGCGCCGGCACCGCGACATCGTCGTCGAGGTGAAGGACCCCACCGGCATGGTCGGGCAGATGCGCTTCAACCATCTGCACCCGCCCTTCAGCAACGCCGCCATCCGCCGCATCGTCCTCGCCGCCGTCAGCCAGCAGGATTGCATGACGGCGGTCGCCGGCAGCGAAGGCGCGCTGTGGCGCGACGGCGTCGGCGCCTTCCTCCCCGGGGCGCCGATGGCGAACGATGCCGGCCTGCCGCGCCCGCCGCGCGACGTCGCCGCGCTGCGCCGCGCGCTCGACGCCGCCGGCTATGGCGGCGAGCGCGTGGTGTTCCTCGCCGCCGCCGAGGTGCCGCGCATCGCCGCGGTGTGCGAGGTGACGCGCGACGTGCTGGTGCAGCTCGGCCTCAACGTCGATTTCGTGCAGGCGGACTGGGGCACCATCGGCGCCCGCACGACGAGCAAGGAGACCGTCGATCGCGGCGGCTGGAGCTGCTACTGCACCTATGTCTCGGGCCTCGACATGATGACGCCGGCGACGCATGCGGGCCTGCGCGCCAACGGCCCGCGCGCCGCCGCCGGCTGGCCCGACAGCCCGGCGATCGAAGCCCTCCGCGCCCGATGGTTCGCGGCATCCGACCTCGCCGCGCAGCGGGCGCTGTGCCGCGAGCTGCAACTGCAGGCCTGGCAGGATGTGCCCTTCGTCCCGCTCGGCCTGTTCACGCAACCAGTCGCATACCGGCGCAGCCTGACGGGGATGCTGCGCGGCGTCCCGGTCTTCACCAACCTCCGCAAGGCCTGATCCGCCACGCCGGAACCCGCCGAGGGAGCGGATGATCGGCACGGGCGCGAATGGCACGGGCGCGAATGGCACGGGCGGAAATGGCACGGGCGGAAATGGCAGTGGCCGCACGCTGCGGCTGCCACCCGGTCGAGGCCGCCAGCCTGGTCGCCGGCGCCGGGATTGCGGGGCGGCCGGCGGCGCGCCGCGCATCACCATCGCCCGCCACGATCCCGCCCTGGGCCGAGACCATCCTGCCTGCCCCGCTTGCCTGACGCGCGCCATCTCGCGGCCGCTTCCCTCCGCGCCTCGCCGGTGCGCCCGGCGCGGCAGGCAGGCCCGCGGCGCGATTAACCGCGCGCTCAGCATCGGCGAGGCAATGTCTCTCGTCATGAGACATCGCTCAGAAGCTGATACATATGTCCCGTAGGCGCCTCCTGCTCGCCGCCCTGCTTGGCGGCCCGGCCGCCTGGGGCGCATGGGATTCGCTCGCCGCCGCCCCGGCGCCGCCGCGCCTCCCCGCCGCGCCGCCCGCCCCGCTGCCCGGCTGGGCGCGCGAGGAATGGCCCCTCTTCCGCGACCGCTTCATCCGCGATGGCCGCGTGGTCGATACCGGCAACCAGGACATCTCGCATTCCGAGGGCCAGGGCTGGGGCCTGCTCCTCGCCGAGCGCTGCGGCGACGCCGCCTGCTTCCGCGCGCTGCTCGACTGGACCCGCCGTCACCTCGCCCGCGGCGACGGGCTCCATGCCTGGCGCCACCGCCCCGGCCGCCCGCGCGATGCCGACGACGCCAACAACGCGACCGATGGCGACCTGTTCATCGCCTGGGCCCTGCTGCGCGCGGAACGGCGCTGGCCGGGCGAGGGCCATGCCGCCCAGGCCGGGCGGATCGCCGCCGCGGTGCTCGAGCGGCTGGTGCAGCACGAGGCCGGGCGCCTGCTGCTGCTGCCGGCGAGCAGCGGCTTCGTCCATGGCGACCGGGTGGTGGTGAACCCGTCCTACTACGTCTGGCCCGCGATCCGTGCGCTGGCCGCCGCGCGGCCCGATCCGCGCTGGGCGCGGCTGGAAGCGGATGGCCTTGCCCTGCTGCGCATGGCGCGGTTCGGCAGCCACGGCCTGGTGCCGGACTGGCTCGCCGTGCCGCGCGGCGCCGGCCGGCTGCACCCCGCCACCGGCTGGCCGCCCCGCTTCGGCTATGACGCGGTGCGCCTGCCGCTCTGGCTGGCCTGGGCCGGGCTGGAGCAGGAGCCGGCGCATCGCGCCGCCGCCGCGCTGTGGCGGGACCGGCCGGCCCTGCCGGCCTGGGTGGATCTCGGCACCGGCCGGCAGTCCCCCTATGCGGGCAGCCAGGGCGTCGCGGCGGTCGCCGCGCTGGCGCGGGCGCCGGATCAGCCGCCGCTGTTCCCCAGCATCCGCGGCGAGCGCGACTACTACGCCGCTGCCCTGACCCTGCTCGCCCGCAGCGCCTGGGACGAGCGCCGCGCGGCCTGAGCGCGGGCGGCTGCCGAAGAAGGCTGGGGGGCGGAGAGAACTCCGCCCCCCAGACCCCCCACCTCCTTTTTTTGGCTACGGGGAAACGTGGCGAGCGCCGTTCTCAAGCCCGACAACGCTTCGGCGCCTGAGAGTGCGGAAGCCGCAAGCATGCCCTCCGCCACCATTGACCCGCCGCCAGCGCACGGCGAAACACCCGGCGCACGCGGCAGAGAATGAGAGGCAGTGAAGGGGCCGGCCTTCTTCCTGGCTGGGATCGGCGGCTGGGCGCTGCTCGACGCCAACAGCAAGCTCCTGGCCGGCACCTATCCGCTCTGGCAAGTGCTCGGCATCCGCCACCTGGTGCTGGTGGCGCTGATGCTCGCCGCCCGCGCCCTGCTGCGCGGCGCCGGCGGGCCGCTCGGCACCGACCATCCGGGCCTCCACCTGCTGCGCGCCACGGCGATGCTCGGCTCCGCCGCGGGGTTCTTCCTGGCACTGCGCAGCCTGCCGCTCGCCGATGGCTACCTCGTCTATTTCACGGCGCCCTTCATGACGATGGCGATGGCCGCGCTGCTGCTCGGCGAGCGCCAGCCGGGGCCGGCCTGGCTGTGGACCGCAGTCGGCTTCTCCGGCGTCGCCCTCGCGCTGTGGCCGCAATTGCGCGCCGGCGGCAGCTGGGCGGCCTATCTCTGGGCGCTGTTCGGCACGGTCTGCTACGCGACGGTGCTGATCGTCAGCCGGCGCCTGCGCCACGAGCGCGGCATGGCGCGGATCATCCTCTGGCCCGGCCTGTTCGGCCTGCTCTGCTGCCTGCCCGGCATGGTGGCGGAATGGCAGCCCCCCGGCGCCGCCGACCTCGCCCGGCTCGCCGCCAATGGCGTGCTCGCCGGCGGCGCGACCGCATTGCTCGCCGCCGCCTTCCGCCACGCCGAGGTGGCGCGCCTCGCACCCTTCGAATTCAGCGCCCTGCTGTGGGCGCTCGGGCTCGACCTTGCGGTGTGGGGCGTGCTGCCGGCCTGGACGACACTGGCCGGCGCCGGGATCGTCGTCGCGGCCTGCGTGATGAGCGAGCGCGCGGCCGCGCGGCGGGTGGGGCGAAGGGCAGGGTGAGCTTGGGAAAAGACTGGGGAAGGGAGATGAACTCCCTTCCCCAGACCCCATCCCTCCTTTTTTTGGCTTTTTGGCGCTCGTTCAACCGGCGTTATTGGGCGGCACGCCGTTGTCGGGCTCCGAACGGCACGCATCAGGCGTCGGCCGCGTATTCCGCGAGGCCGGCCGCCAGCGCGTCGAAGGCCAGCCGGCACGCCGGACTCGCCCGCAGGTCTTCGTGCATCACCACCCAGGTCTCGAGGACGAAGGAGACCGCGGGCAGCACTCGGAACAAGGCGGGGTCGCGCCGCGCCAGGCCCGCCTGGCAGAAACCGATGCCGCAGCCGGCGCGGATCGCCGCAAGCTGGGCGAGGTCGCTGTCGGTGCGCAGGGCGAAGCGTTCGGGGCGGAGCTGCGGGAACCGCGCCAGCACGCCGCGGATGAAGGGCGAAGCGCGGTCGAAGCCGATCACGCGGTGACGCCCCAGCGCCGCCCAGTCCTGCGGGGTGCCGTGGCGCCGCAGGTAGTCTGCATGGGCGTGCAGCCCGATCTCGATCGTCCCGACGCGGCGCGCCACCAGCGCCGCCTGGGCAGGGCGCAGCATCCGGATGGCGATGTCGGCGTCGCGACGCAACAGGTCGGCAGCCTGGTTGGAGAGGACGAGCTCCAGGGTGAGTCCCGGATGCTCTTCATGCAGCCGGGCGAGGATCGGCGGCAGCACCTCGGCGCCGATCACCTCGCTGGCGGTCAGGCGTACCGTGCCGGCAGCCTCCTCCTTCCAGCCGGAGGCGGCGCGCAACAGGGCGGCGGCGGCGGCCTCCAGCGCCTCGGCATGCGGACGCAGGCCGTGCGCCGCCTCGGTCGGCGCCAGGCCCTGGCCAGAGCGGGTGAACAGCGGCAGGCCGAGCGCCTGCTCCAGCGCCTCGACATGGCGCCCGATGGTCGGCTGGGTCAGCGCGAGCGCGCGGGCGGCACCGGAGAGCGAGCCCTCGCGCAGCACGGCGAGGAAGGATCGGTACAGGTCCCAGCCGGGCTCGGTTGCCATACGTATCTGTATAGCTGTTCGACCGCTTTGGCGAATTCCGTTTTGGCCGTCCCGCCCCGATCCTGGCGCCCTTGGCAAGCGGGAGAGGGGCCATGGACGGACAAGGAACGGCGCTCGTGCTGGGCGCCACCGGCGGGATCGGCGGCGAGGTCGCGGCGGCGCTGCTCCGCCGGGGCTGGGCGGTCCGCGCGCTGCATCGCGCGCCGGACGAGGCCGCGCGTCGCGCGGCGCGGCTGCGCGGCGTGGAGTGGCGCGCCGGCGATGCAATGGATCCCGCCGGGGTGGTAGCGGCGGCCCAAGGCTGCACGATCATCGTGCATGCGGTGAACCCGCCGGGCTATCGCAACTGGGGCGCGCTGGTGCTGCCGATGCTGGAGAGCAGTCTGGCGGCGGCGCGAGCGACCGGCGCACGGCTGGTGCTGCCGGGCACGATCTACAATTACGGCCACGACGCCTTCCCGCTGTTGCGCGAGGACACGCCGCAGCATCCCGACACGCGCAAGGGCGGGATTCGGGCGGAGATGGAGCGGCACCTGGGGGCGGCGGCGGAGCACGGCGTACGCAGCCTGGTCGTGCGCGCCGGCGATTTCTTCGGTCCGCATGCCGGCAATAATTGGTTTGCGCAGATGGTGCGGCCGGGGCGTCCGGTGCGTGCGGTGACGCTGCCTGGGGCGCCGGGCGTGGGCCATGCCTGGGCCTATCTGCCCGACCTCGCCGAGGCGATGGCCGCGCTGGTGGCGCGCGAGGCGGCGCTGGAGCCGCATGCGCGCTTCCATTTCGCGGGTCACTGGGATCCGGACGGCATGGCGATGGCGTCGGCGATCCGGCGCGTGGTGGGCGAGCCAGGGTTGCCGCTGCGGCGCTTCCCCTGGGCGCTGCTGGCGCTCGCCTCGCCCTTCGTGCCGCTGTTCCGCGAGGTGCGGGAAATGCGGTATCTGTGGCGGGAGCCGGTGCGGCTGGACAATGCGAAGTTGGTGGCGGCGCTGGGCGCGGAGCCGCGCACGCCGCTCGACGAGGCGGTGCGCGCGACGCTGGCGGGGTTGGGCTGCCTTGGCGCGGCGAAGCCTGCGCGGTGGGAGAGCGCGGCGGCTACGGGGAAGCGTGGAGAGCTCCGTTCTCAGCCCGACAACGGCTCGGCGCCTGAGAGTGCGGGATGGGCCAGCACCAATTCGCCAAAAAAAGGAGGTGGAGGTTCGGGGGCGGAGTTCTCTCCGCCCCCGATGTCCAACGCTGGTCCTTACGGTATTTCCGGCGGGAACACGTGCAACCCGCCTTCCCCGATGGGCAGTGCGGTTACGGCGTGCACCACGCTCAGCGACAGCGCCGCGTAGAGATGCGGGAATAGCCCCGCGCGGCGTCCCGCTGGTTCCCAGCGCAGTGCGTCGCCGAGCGCCGCCGTGTCCACCGCCACCAGCAGCAGGTCGCGCGCGCCGGCGCGGTGTTTCGCGGCGCTGGCGCGGAGCTGTTCCGCGGTGGAGAAGTGCAGGAAGCCGTCGCGGCGGTCGTCGGCGCTGCCTTGGTAGGCGCCGTCGCGCTCGGCCTCGGCCCAGTCGGCGGTGCGGACCATGGTGTAGATCAGGCTCATGGCCGTGGCAGGATGGCGTCGGTGCGGCCCATCAGCCGGTAGGCGGTGAGGCCGATCCATTCGCGCAGCGCCCATTCGAATTGCCCGAGCCGCTCCGGGAAGGGCGCGTCGTACCAGGCGGACCAGCTATGGCCGGTGCGGTAGTTCACCGGCCAGGGCGTGACGTTCCAGCCGACGGCGCGGAACACGCCGACCGAGCGCGGCATGTGGCTCGCCGAGGTCACCAGCAGCCAGGCCTCGCCCGGCTTCGGCTGCGCCCGCTCCCGTGTCAGCAGCGCGTTCTGCCAGGTGTTGCGCGCCTCGTCCTCGTAGATCACGCGTTCGGGCGGGATGCCCATGGCGGTCCAGAGCGTGCGCGCGACATCGGCTTCGGTCGTGCCGCCATGGATCAGCGAGCCCTGGCCGCCGGAGAAGATGAGCCGCGCATCGGGGTAGCGGCGCGCCAGGGCGACGGCCTCGGTCATCCGCTCGGCGGCGCCGTTGAGGGCGGGGATGCCGCGCGCCTCGGCGATGTTCTGATCCACCGCGCCGCCGAGCACGATGATGCCGTCCACATGCGCGGGCGGCGGATCCGGGCGCCGGAAGCGGTCCTCGAGCGGCAGCAGCAGCCATTGGTTGGCCGGTGTGGCGATCAGCATCACGAAGAACAGCGTGCCGAGCAGGATCGGCCAGCGCCCCCATCGCCGGCCGCGCCAGGTGGCGATCAGCCCGATGACGAGGAGCAGCACCGCGATGTGCCCGGGCCGCGCGATGAACCAGAACAGCTTGGACGCGATGTAGGGAAGGTCCGTCACAGTGCGGTTTCCGCACTCTCGGCGGGCGCTGCCGAGCGGTTTGACGCTCCGCGCCTGCCACGCTTCCCCGTAGCCAAAAAAAGGAGGTGGGGGGTTTGGGGGGCGGAGTTCACTCCGCCCCCCAATCTTTCTCTCTCACCCGCGCCCACTTTCGCTCCGCCGCCGCTCGATCTCGCGCAGCCTTGCCACGTTGCGGTTGTGCTCGTCGAGGGTGCGCGCGAAGGCGTGGCCGCCGCTGCCGTCGGCGACGAAGTAGAGGAAGTCGGTTTCCGCCGGCTGTGTCGTCGCACGCAGGCTATCGCGTCCCGGTGTCGCGATGGGTCCCGGCGGCAGGCCGCGCATGCGGTAGGTGTTGAAGGGATGGTCGCGGTCGAGGTCGGCGCGGCTCAGCGGGCGGTCGAGCGGCGCACCCTCGGTCGCGGCGTAGGCGACCGTGGGGTCCGATTGCAGCGGCATGTTGCGGCGCAGGCGGTTGACGAAGACGCTCGCGACCAGCGGGCGTTCCTCGGGCTTGCCGGTCTCGCGCTCGACGAGGGAGGCGAGGATCAGCGCCTCGCGCGGCGAGGCGAGCGGCAGGTTGTCGGCGCGGGTGTTCCAGGCCTCGGCCAGTGCGCGCGTCATCGCCTGCTCGGCGCGGCGGATGAGGGCGGCGCGGTTGTCGCCCCATTGGTAGGAGTAGGTTTCCGGCAGCAGCGCGCCCTCGTCGATCTGCGGCACCTCGCCGGCGAGGCCCTCGGCGCGCTCGAGCAGGGCGGCGATTTGCCGCGCGGTCAGGCCTTCGGCGATCGTCAGGCGCCGCTGCACGGGGCGCGCATGGCGCAGGATGTCGAGCACCTGGCGCAGCGAGACCTGGGGCGGGAAGGCGAATTCCGCCGCACGCAGCGGCCCCTCGGCGCGGGTCGCCCAGGCGGCGATGCCGAAGGCGCGCGCATCGGCGATCACCCCGCGCTGGGCGAGCGCCTCGGCGATCGCGGCGCTGCCGCCGCGCGGCACCACGAGCTGCGCCGGCTCGGCGAGCGGGCCGGGCCCGTCATAGGCCAGGCGGATGCCGCGCCACAGCGCCGCACCGCCGGCGCCGAGCAGCGCCAGGAGCACGAGCAGCAGCAACGCGAGGCGCTTGAGGCCTCCGCGGCGTGGCGGCGGCGCGCCGCCGGGGGATGGGGCCGGCTCGCTCAGGCTCGCTCCCCCTCAGGGGGCCGCGCGGAAGACGATGCTCGCATTGGTGCCGCCGAACCCGAAGGAGTTCGACAGCGCGACCTCGATCGGGCGCGGCTGCGCTTCCAGGGCGACGCGGTCGATCGGGCTCTGGCGCGAGGGGTTCTCGAGGTTCAGCGTCGGCGGCGCCACCTTGTCGCGGATGGCGAGCACCGAGAAGATGCCCTCCACCGCGCCGGCGGCGCCGAGCAGATGCCCGATCGCCGACTTGGTCGAGGACATCGCGACCTTCCTCGCGTCCTCGCCCCACAGCCGCTCCACCGCCTCGAGCTCCAGGTCGTCGCCGAGCGGCGTGGAGGTGCCGTGCGCGTTGACGTACTGGATGTCGGCCGGGCCGACCTTGGCGCTCTTGAGCGCGGCGACCATGGCGCGGTAGGCGCCCTCATGGCCCTCGGCCGGGGCGGTGATGTGGTAGGCGTCGCCCGACATGCCGTAGCCGATCACCTCGGCATAGACCTTGGCGCCGCGCGCCTTGGCGTGCTCGTACTCCTCGAGCACCACGACGCCGGCGCCCTCGCCCATGACGAAGCCGTCGCGGCCCTCGTCCCAGGGGCGGGAGGCCTTGGCGGGGGTGTCGTTGTAGGCGGTGGAGAGCGCGCGGGCGGCGCAGAAGCCGGCGACGCCGATCTCGCACACCGCCGCCTCGGCGCCGCCCGCCACCATCACATCGGCATCGCCGAGCGCGATCAGCCGTGCCGCGTCGCCGAGCGCATGCACGCCGGTGGCGCAGGCCGTCACCACCGCATGATTGGGCCCCTTGAAGCCGTAGCGGATGGAGACCTGGCCGGAGGCGAGGTTGATCAGCGCCGAGGGGATGAAGAAGGGCGAGATGCGCTTGGCCTTGCCCTGATGCATCAGGAGCGAGGCCTCGTAGATGGTCTCGAGCCCGCCGATGCCGGAGCCGATCATCACGCCGGTCCGATAGCGCTCATCCTCGCTCTCCGGCTTCCAGCCGGCGTCGTGGACCGCCTCCTCCGCCGCCACCATGGCGAGCTGGATGAAGCGGTCCATCTTCTTGTGGTCCTTGACCGGGATCCATTCGTTGATGTCGAGCCCGCCGGACTCCCTGGTGCCGGCCGGCACCTGGCCGGCGATCTTGGCGGGCAGGGCCGAGACGTCGAAGGCCTGGATGGCGCCGATCCCGGAATCGCTCGCGAGCATGCGCTTCCACACATGCTCGACCCCGACCCCGAGCGGGCAGACGATGCCCAGGCCGGTGATGACGACGCGGCGCGGCGATCCGCCATTCTGAAACACGCTAGCCCCTCCCGGTGATGGCGCAGGCCTTGGTCAGGCGGCCTGCTGCTTCTCGATGTAGTCGATGGCGTCCTTCACCGTGGTGATCTTCTCGGCGGCATCGTCCGGGATCTCCACGCCGAAGGCCTCCTCGAAGGCCATGACGAGCTCGACGGTGTCGAGGGAGTCGGCGCCCAGATCGTCGATGAACGACGCTTCGGGGGTGACCTTGCTCTCCTCGACGCCGAGGTGCTCGACGACGATCTTCTTCACCTTCTCGGCGGTGTCGCTCATCGCGTGACTCTCTCCTGTGGCGGGCATCCCGCCCGCGGCTCCTAGGGACAGGGCGTTCCGTCGGGGACCCGCCTGAATGGACATGCCCGAGGGGGCCGGACCGGATTCGCCCTGGCACCCCCCGCAGCGGCGGGCGCCTTACCATGGAACCTGCGCGGGGCCTAGGCGGGGAATGACAGTTTGGTCAAGCTGGGTCACGCCGCCGTGGCCGGACGTCCGGTCCGGAGAAACTGGTGCTCCCGCGCCAAGGCGCAAGAGAGGGCTACGGATGCGGAATGGCCTGACGATCCGGCGCGCGAGGCCGGCAGAGGCGGCGGCCCTCGGCGCCCTGGTGGACGCAGCCTATGGCCACTACGTCGCCCGCATCGGGCGCAAGCCCGGGCCGATGGAGGACGACTACGCCGCCCGCATCGGCGCCGGGGAAGCCTGGGTCGCCGAGAGCGAGGGCGGGCTGGTCGGGCTGCTCGTGCTGGAGGACCAGCCGGAGGCGCTGCTGCTCGACAATGTCGCGGTCGCGCCTGCGGCCCAGGGGCGCGGGGTGGGGAAGGCGCTGATCGGCTTCGCCGAAGCGGAAGCGCGGCGGCGCGGGTACCGGGTGATCCGCCTCTACACGCATGTGCTGATGACGGAGAACATCGCGCTGTACGCGCGGCTGGGCTTCCTGGAGACCGGGCGGGTTTCGGAGAAGGGGTTCGCGCGGGTCTACATGGAGAAGACAGTGGGCTGAAGAGGCCCGAGTGCGGGCCAGGAGGGGCTCCGCCCCTCCTGGACCTCCCCGCCGCGGGGCAAGCGATGCCCCCCGGACCCCGCGGGCAAAGGGTACAGGTCCGGGAATGGGGAGGGGCACGACCGGCGCGCCATCTCCGCCCGTGCGCCGTGCCCCTCCCCATTCCCGGACCTCTCCTCGCGGGGTCTGGGGGGCACGGCTGCCCCCCAGCGGGGAGGGCCCGAGAGGGGCAGCGCCCCTCTCGGTCCCGCCGGCGCGAACGCCGGCCGCGGCGACCCGTTGCCCTATCCGGCCAGGCCCCGCAGCGCGGCGCAGATGCGCTCCACCTGCTCGTCCGTGAGTTCCGGGTAGATCGGCAGGCTCAGCACCTCGGCCGCCGCGCGCTCGGTCTCCGCGCAGCCAGCCGGGCCCAGCGCCACGCGGCCGCGATAGGCGGGCTGGACATGCACCGGCGCGGGGTAATGCACCCCGGTGCCGATCCCCTGCTCGCGCAGCCGCGCCTGCACGCTCGCGCGCTCCGGCACGCGGATCACGTACTGGTGGAACACGTGCTCGGCGGCGTCGCGCCGCACCGGCGGCGCCAGGGGTCCGTTCGACAGCACGGCGTCGAAAGCGTCCGCGATCGCCCGGCGGCGGGCGTTGTTCGCATCCAGGTCGCGCAGCTTCACGCGCAGGATCGCGGCCTGGATCTCGTCCAGCCGGCTGTTCACCCCGACCACGTCGCTGATGTAGCGCTCCTTCCAGCCATATTGCCGGATGGCGGCGATGCGCTCGGCGAGCTCCCAATCGTCGGTCGCCAGCGCGCCGCCATCGCCGAGCGCGCCCAAATTCTTCGTCGGGTAGAAGCTGAACGACGCCGCCTGCCCGATGGTGCCGAGCTTGCGCCCCTGCAGGGTCGCGCCATGCGCCTGCGCGCAATCCTCGATCAGCGAAACACCGCCGGCACGGCACGCCGCCAGCATCGGATCGAGGTCGCAGGCCTGGCCGTAGAGATGCACCGGGATCGCCGCGCGCACCGGCGGCAGCCCGGGCGGCGGCGCCTCGATCACCGCGGCGAGCTCGTCCGGGTCCATGGTGTAGGTGTCGGGATCGATGTCGAGCAGCAGCGGCACCGCGCCGACCATCTCGATCGCCGCGACAGTCGCGACCGCGGTGTGCGACACGGTCGCCACCGTGCAGTCCTCGCCGATCCCCATGCCGCGCAGGATCAGCGCGATCGCGTCGGTGCCGTTGGCGCAGCCGATGGCGCGCGTGGTGCCGAGCCAGGCGGCGAATTCCTGCTCGAAGGCCCGGCCCTCCTGGCCGAGGATGTACCAGCCGCTCTCCAGCACGCGGGCGATGGCGGTCTCGATCTCGGCGCGGCGCGCGCGGTAGCCCGCGCCGGGGTCCGCCTGGGGAATCATGGGAATGCTCATGGCGCTCACAGGTAGTCCGCCAGCCGCTCGCGATACCAGTCCAGGCTCCTGCGGAGCCCCTGGTCGAGATCGACGCGCGGCGCCCAGCCGGAGGCGTTGCGGAAGGAACGATCGTCCGCCGCATAGGAGCCGATGTCGATCGGCGCCCGGTCGGCGGGGAATTCCTTCACCTCGTAGCGGCCGCGCCCGCCATTGGCGGCGATCAGCCGCTCCGCGAGGTCAATGAGCCGCGCCGGCGGGCTGCCGCCGATGTTGAACACCTGGCCCGCCAGCGCGGGCCTGGCCGCTTGCTCGGCCGCGGCCAGGAAGGCCCCGGTCACGTCGTCCACATAGGTGAGGTCGCGCAGCTGCTCGCCACCCCACACCTCGAAGGGCTCGCCTTCCAGCACGCGGCGCAGCCAGATGCCGAGGAAGGTCTGCCGCGCATCGCGGATGCGCAGCCGCGGGCCGTAGCAATTGGTGAGGCGCAGCGAGACCACCGGGCGGTGATGCACGCGCTGCTCGAGCAGCCAGTACTGCTCGCCGGCCCATTTCGACACGCCATTCGCGTCGGGCGGGTTCACCGGATGGAACTCGTCCACCGGCAGCCGGAGCGGCCGGCCGTAGAATTGCCGCGTCGAGGCATGCACCACCGCGGCCTTCGGCGCCGCCTCCCGCATCACCCCGATCAGCCGCACCTGCGCCACGGCGTTGATGGCGATGTCGGCGACCGGGTCGCGCTGGCCGCCCATGTGGCTGGTCTGCGCCGCCATGTTGAACAGCACGTCGATGCCCTCGCAGAGCGAATGCAGCTCGGTGTCGCGGATATCCCCGCGCACCAGCATCACCCCCGCCCCCTCGAGGTTGCGCGGCGAGGCGCCGCCATCCGGCATCATGGCATCCAGCGCCGTCACCCGGGCGCCCAGTCCGGCGAGGGCGTGGCAGAGATTGCTGCCGAGGAACCCCGCCCCCCCGGTCACCAGCACCCGCTTGCCGCGCCAGAAATCGGGCGTGCCCATGCGCGCTCAGTCCTTCTCCATGACCGCAGGATGACGGCCGATTGCGGCGGAAACCGGCCTACTCCCCGGCAGCACCGGGGCGGGTCTCGCCGGGCGGCCGATGATCCTGCACCCGCCGGCTCCGCATGATCTCGGCGAAGCCGAACAGCAGCAGCACCTGGCCGAGCAGCACCTGGGCCCCGGCGATCAGCCGCACCCCGTCATCCTGGGGCGTGAGGTCGCCGTAGCCCACCGTCGCCTGGGTGATAAGGCTGAAATACAGCGCCTCGGGGAAATCCAGCGCCGCCGGGCCGCGCGGCGTCGCGAAGAGCGGGACCTGGGACAGCCCGTCGGCGATCCGATAGAGGCTCGCGAACACCACCACCAGCACGCCGTACATGATGAGGAAGGCGAAGACCGGCACCGCGATCCGGGTGGCCCGATGGCCGAGCTCCTCGAGGACCAGCGCCATGTCGGTCAGCAGCAGCACCACGCCGCGCACCGAGGAGGCAACCATCGCCGCGATCAGCCCCATCGCCGCGAGCAGGGCGAGGCCCTGCTGCAGCGGCGGCATCCGGTTCACCGGCAGCGACAGCGACAGCACGCCGACGCACCAGACCGGGATCAGCCAGCGCGCCATGCGTCCGAGATGCCCGACATCGAAACTGGTGCCGGCCTCGGCCATGGCGGCGAGGCGCCGGCGCATCGCCCAGACGGTGCCGAGGAAGCCGGCGACCGGCAGCAGGAAGGCGGGCAGCACGGCCCAGATCTCGGCGCCGGGGAAGCCGGCGCGGGCCATGACGACGAAGAGGCAGGCATAGAGCGCGAGGCCGGCGCTGGTGCCGAAGGCGAAATGCAGCCCGCGCGGGAACAGGATGTAGAGCGCACCCATCCCGACCCCGGCGGTGGCCAGCATGATGACCGGGAAGGCGTAGCCGCGATCGGCCACGCCCAAGGCGACCAGCATGGCGAAGGCCATGGTCAGCGCGAGCGAGCGCCACCAGGCGGCCCGCCGGCTCACGGCGCCAGCGCGACCCCGGTGATCTCGACCTTCCAGGCCGCGTCCACCAGCTTCGCCTGGATGGTCATGCGCGCCGGCTTGGCGGCGGGGTCGAGCCAGCGGTCCCAGGCGCGGTTCATCGCCGGCGCATCGGCGATGTCGGCCAGCACCACGGTCGCCTGCAGGAGGGCGCGCTTGTCGGTGCCGGCCTCGGCCAGCAGGGCGTCGATCTGGCGCAGGATGTCCGCGGTCTGGCCCTCGGCATCGAGGCTGGAATCGTCCGCCACCTGGCCGGCCAGCCAGATCAGCCCGCCGCCGACGACGGCGCCGGACAGGCGCTGCTCCTCGGCCAGTCGCCGGATGGTCATGGCTTCGTCTCCCTTCATGCCACCGCGCCAGGAACCACGGCGGCGGCCGCGGGGCAACGGAGGGCCGGCCGCCGGTTCGCCCGGTCGGCACCGGCGCCGTCCGGCAGGTCCTGTTCGGCCGCGTGGCCGGGATGTCGGCGTTGGCCAGCGCCACGACCGGTCCGCATGGCCGCGCACGCCCACCAGCGCGCCGCGCCGCCGATGACGCCGCAAACGCCATCCCCGGGGCGCCATCCGCAACACGCGCCTGGCCGCATGAGGCGCAATCGCGCCGAGATCGCTGGGCAAGGGCGTGTCGTGCGGCAACTGCGCCGTCGCATGGGGGGTCGCGGCACCGCCGCGACGTTCATCTCCCGTCCCCAGCCCTGTCTTCCCCGTCCGTCCTTTGCGTCCACCAGCCGGCATTCTCTTCCGCGGTGTCCTGCGCCTCCAGCAGGATCGCGCTGGTCAGGGACAAGTGGTCGGCGATCAGCCGCGCCGCACGGTCGGAGTCGCGCGACAGCGCCGCTTCCATGAGCTCGCGGTGTTCGCGCGCGAGGTCGCGCTCGGCGCGGGCGAGCGGGACCGAGAGGCGGCGGTAGCGTTCGCTCTGGGCGTAGAGGAGCTCGCGCAATCGCAGCAGCCAGGGGCTGTCGCAGCCGGCGACGAGGGCGCGGTGGAAGGCGGCGTGGGCCTCCGCCGCGGCCTCGCTGACGCGCCGCGCGTCGCCCTCGGCGCGTTCCGGGGTGCGGGCCAGGCGATGATGCGCGGCGACCAGGCGCTCCTCCCAGCCGACATCCCCCGCTGCGATCGCGCGGCGCAGGCAGAGCGTCTCGATGGTGATGCGGGTCGCGGTGAGGTCCTTGAGCTCCGCGGCGGAGATCGGCGCGACGCGGAAGCCGCGCTGCGGCTCGGCGACGACCAGCCCTTCGGCGGTGAGCCGCGACAGCGCCTCGCGCACCGCACTCAGGCTGACGGAAAGCGCGGCGCAGAGATCGTTGATGCGCAGCCGCTCGCCGGGGCGGAGCCGGCAGGCGAGGAGGTCGGCACGCAGCCGCTCATAGGCGGCGTGGGTCAGGCTGGCGGCGACGCGGTCGCGAGGCATGGCCAGAGGGTGTACCGATGGCGAACGAAAATCCATGGGAATACGTAAAATAGATTTTAGGTTGACCGATGGATTTGGCTTTGGCAGGCTCCGCCCGTCGCTTCCGGAGAGGCTCCCATGCGCTTCGCGCGGTTTCGTCGGGATGGACGCGAAGGCGTCGCCGCCGCGGCGCCGGGGGGCGCCTTCCACGGCCGCCTTGCCGGCGAGCCCGGCCATCCGGGCGAGCTTGCCGAGCTGATCGCGCGCGGAGCGCTCGCGGATGGGGCGCGCGCGCTGCTGAGCGCGCCGGTGGTGGATCTCGACAGTGTCGCGCTGCTGCCGCCGCTGCCGGCGCCCGGGAAGATCCTCTGCGTCGGGCTGAACTACGCCGATCATTCGGCGGAGAGCGGCTTCGCCGTGCCGGACTACCCGACCGTCTTCGCGCGCTTCGCCTCCAGCCTGATCGGGCATGGCGCGCCGATGCTGCGGCCCCGCGTTTCCGAGCAGCTGGACTACGAGGGCGAGCTGGTCGCGGTGATCGGCAAGGGCGGCCGGCACATCCCGCGCGAGCGCGCCCTCGAGCATGTCGTCGGCTATTCGATCTTCAACGACGGCTCGGTGCGCGACTACCAGCGCAAGGCGCCGCAATGGACGGTGGGGAAGAATTTCGACGCGACCGGCGCCTTCGGGCCGGCACTGGTCACCGCGGACGAGCTGCCGCCGGGCTGCCGCGGCCTCAGGCTGAAGACCCGGCTGAACGGGCAGGTGGTGCAGCAGGCCTCGACCGACGACCTGATCTTCGATGTGGCGACCCTGGTCTCGCTGCTGAGCGAGGCGATCACCTGGGCGCCCGGGGATGTCATCGTCACCGGCACGCCGGCGGGGGTGGGGGCGGCGCGCACGCCGCCGCTCTGGATGCGCGCGGGCGATCTGTGCGAGGTGGAGATCGAAGGCATCGGGGTGCTGCGCAACCCGATCCTCGACGAGGCGGAGCAGCGCCAGGCGGCCTGAACCGGCGGCAAGGGAGGGATCGAGGATGACGGCCATCGCGGGTTATGTGCCGGCCAGCGCCAGGCCCGGTGCGCTCGGCGTGCATTCGATCGGCGAGTTCGTGCTCGCCGTGCCGCGCATCGAGGAGGCGCAGGAATTCTACGGCGCCTTCGGGCTCGAGCCGCGGGCCGAGGGCACCCGGCTGGGGCTGCACACGGCGGGCGACGGATATCGGTGGGGGCGCGTCGTGGAAGGCCCGCGGCGGACCATGCATCACGTGACCTTCCATGGCTTCGAGGAGGACATGCCGCGGTTCCGCGCCCATCTGGAGGCGCTCGGGATCCGGCGGCTGGACCCGCCGCCCGGCTTCGCGGGCGAGGGGCTGTGGCTGCGCGATCCGGACGGGCTGCTGGTGGAGATCCGTGCCGGGGTGAAGACCTCGCCCGACCGCAAGCACCCGATCGAGGCGGCGGCGACCGAGCCGGGGCGGCGCAACGCCCCCTATCGGCGCAACGCGGTGCGCGCGGCGCCGCGCCGGCTGTCGCACATCCTGCGCTTCACCCCCGATGTGGAGCGGGCAATCGCCTTCTATGCGCGCGTGCTGGGGCTGCGCTTGTCCGACCGCTCCGGCGATCTCGTCGCCTTCATGCATGCGATCCATGGCAGCGACCATCACGTGATGGCCTTCGCCAAGTCGAACGGCCCGGGGCTGCACCATCTGAGCTGGGACGTGCCCTCCATCGAGGCGATCGGCCTCGGGGCCATGACCATGGCGGCGCAGGGCTACACGCGCGGCTGGGGTTTCGGCCGCCACGTGCTGGGGTCCAACTACTTCCACTATGTCCGCGATCCCTGGGGCAGCTATTCCGAGTATTCCTGCGACATCGACTTCGTGCCCGGCGACATGGACTGGCAAGGCCTCGATCACGCGCCGGAGGACGGGTTCTATCTGTGGGGGCCGGAGCCGCCGCCCGATTTCGTCCTGAACACCGAGGCCGCGTGATGGATGCCGAGGTGCTGGTGGTGGGCGGCGGGCCGGTCGGCCTTGCGCTCGCCATCGAGCTCGGGATGCGCGGCATCGCGGTGACCGTGGTGGAGCAGAGTGCCCGGCATTCGCCGCAGCCGCGGGCGAAGACCACCAATGTGCGCTCGATGGAGCATATGCGGCGCTGGGGGATCGCGGAGCGCATCCGCGCCTCCGCCCCGCTGCCCGCCGACTACCCCAGGAGCATCCTGTTCGCGACGCGGCTGTTCGGCGCGCCGCTCGCGAAGTTCGAGAACGCCTTCTACGGCACGCAGGGCGTGCGCGACGACCGCTTCGCCGAGCCGGCGATGTGGATCCCGCAATTCAAGGTGGAGGCGGCGCTGCGCGCGCGGGTCGCAGAGCTGCCGAGCGTGACGCTGCGGCTGGGCACGCGGTTCGACGCGTTGGAGCAGGATGCGGCGGCCGTCACGGCGACCGTCACCGATGTCGCGCAAGGCCGGACGGAGCGGATCGGCGCGGCATGGCTGGTGGGGGCGGACGGGGCGCGCAGCCCGGTGCGGGAGGCGATCGGCGCGCGGATGCAGGGCGAGCACGCCTATGCGCAGCACCTGAACCTGGTCTTCCGCGCGCCGGCACTGCGGGAGGCGATGCGGCGCGAGCCGGCCCTCATGTACTGGCTGGTCAATGCCGATGCACCCTCGGTCACCGGGCCGATGGATGGCGAGGATGTGTGGTTCTTCATGTACTCGCTCGGCCGCGACGAGAAGGTGCCGGACGACGACACGCTGAGGGCCTACATGAACCGCGCCTTCGGCCGCGATGTCGCGGCCGAGATCCTGGTGAAGGATCCCTGGTCGGCGCATAGCCTGATCGCCGACCGCTATCGCGACGCCCGCGTGCTGCTGGCCGGCGACGCCTGCCACCTGCATCCGCCCTTCGGCGGCTACGGGATGAATCTCGGGCTCGGCGATGCGGTGGATCTCGGCTGGAAGCTCGCCGCGCTGCTGCGAGGCTGGGGCGGGCCGCGGCTCGCCGACAGCTACGAGCAGGAGCGGCGGCCGGTGCATCGGCGCGTCATCGAGGAGGCGGTCGCCAATCACGCGCTGCTGCCGCGCGACCTGGTGCGGCCGCTGCTGGAAGCGCCGGGGGCGGAGGGCGATGCGGTGCGCGCGGAGGTCGGGGCATCGATCGGCGCGGCGAAGTCGCGCGAATTCCATACCCTCGGCGTGGTGCTCGGCTATTCCTATGCCGGCTCGCCGCTGACCGTGCCGGATGGCAGCGCGCCGCCCGCGGACCATTACGGCCGCTACGAGCCTGCCGCCTTCCCGGGCCGGCGCGCGCCGCATCTCTGGCTGCGCGACGGCCGCTCGCTGTTCGACCTGTTCGGGCCGGGGTTCACGCTGCTCGCAACGCAGCCCGGCGCGGATGCCGCGCCCTTCGCCGATGCGGCGCGCGCCGCGGCGGTGCCGCTTGCGGTGGTCGCGCCGGACGAGCCGCGCCTCGCGGAGCTCTATGGCGCCCCCCTCGCGCTGATCCGGCCGGACCAGCACGTGGCGTGGCGCGGCGCCGAGGCCCGCGACGCCGCGGCGATCCTCGACACCGTGCGCGGCGCGTGAAGGAGGCGGGCATGGAACCGAGCAGGCGCTGGCTTCTGGCGGGTGCCGCTGGCCTGGCGGCGCCGCGATTGGCGCGCGCAGCCGAATTCCCCTCCCGGACGGTGCGCATCCTGGTCGGCGCCGGGCCGGGCGGCGCGCCGGATGTCGCGGCGCGGCTGATGTCGGACCGGCTCTCCGCGCTGTGGCGGCAGCCGGTGATCGTGGACAACCGGCCCGCCGCGAACGGCAACCTCGCCGCGCAGGCTGTCGCCGCGGCGGAGCCCGACGGGCACACCCTGTTCTTCGCCCAGGCCTCGGTGCTGGTGCTCAACGAGGCGCTGATGCGCAACCCGGGCTTCAACACGGAGCGCGACCTGGCGCCGATCTCGCTGCTGATGGCGACACCCTTCCTGATCGCCGCACGCCCCGCGCTGCCGGCTTCGAGCCTCGGCGCGTTCATCGCGATGGCACGGGCGCGGCCGGGGCAGCTCACCTTCGCCACCGCGGGCAACTACAACCTGCTGCGCTTCGCCGGCGAGATGCTGAAGCGCGCCGCCGGCATCGACATCGTCAACGTGCCCTATTCCAGCGTCGCCGGCGCGGTGCAGGACACCATCGCGGGGCGGACCGACATCATCATCGACGGCACGCCGGTGCTGACGCCGCAGATCCGCAGCGGGGCGATGAAGCCGCTCGCCATCACCGCGGCGCATCGCTTCGCGGGGCTCGAGGACATCCCGACGGTCGCCGAAACCTATCCCGGCTTCGCCCCGGTCGGCTGGTTTGGGCTGGTCGGGCCAAAGGCGATGCCGGCACCCGTGATCGAGCGCGTCTGCGCCGATGCGAAGTCGGTCATCGAGACCCCGGAGATCCGCACCCGCTTGCTGCGCGATTTCGGCGCCGAGGCCATCGCCGGCACGCCGGAGGCCTTCGCGAGCTTCCTCGCGCGCGAGCGCGAGACCTACCGCGCGCTGATTCGCGAAACCGGGGCGACGCTGGACTGACCGCACACGGCACACCGGGCGCTCCCGGGGACGGCAGGTGACGGGCGTGGCGGGCCCTGGGCGAAATCGCCCCCTTGGGGCATTGCCCCCGGCAAGCGGCCGACAACATGCTGCGCCCGATCGCCGTCGCGTTCGAGGACGCGAGCTTCGCCGCGCAGATCCGCAAGGCGGTTTCGACGGAACTGGAATCAGGAGAAGAAAGAGTGGGGGCGGAGAGAACTCCGCCCCCACACCCCCACCTCCTTTTTTTGACTCTTGGCGCTTGCGGCTCCCGCACTCTCAGGCGCCGCAGCGTTGTCGGGCTGAGAGCGGAGCTTGCCGCGCTTCCCCGTAACCAAAAAAAGGAGGTGGGGGGTCTGGGGGGCGGAGTTCACTCCGCCCCCCAGGCCGCGCGCTCCACCGGCACCACCCGCGCGCGCCGCAGATCGCCGCGGCGGAGATAGTGCAGTTCCGCCGCCTCGCCCACCCGCTCCGCGGTGAGCCAGCGCAGCAGCGCATCGACGCCGGTGATCGGCGCGCCGCCGATCGCCACCACCACGTCGCCGGCCTCGAGCCCCGCCGCCGCCGCCGGCCCGCCCCGCGTCGCGGACGCGACCCGCACGCCGCTCGCCTGCTCGCCGAGCCCCGCCAGCCGCGCCTGGCGCCGCGGGATCTCCACCCGCTCGCCGGCGAGGCCGAGCCAGGCGCGCCGCACCCGGCCGAAGCGCACCAGCTCGCCCAGGACGAAGCGCGCGGTATTGGCCGCGACCGCGAAGCACAAGCCCTGCGCACCGGCCACCACGGCGGTGTTCACCCCGATCACCGCGCCCGCCGAATCGGTCAGCGCGCCGCCGGAATTGCCCGGGTTGAGCGCCGCGTCGGTCTGGATCAGGTCCTCGATCAGCCGCCCGCCGCGCGCCGGCAGGCTGCGCCCCAGCGCGCTCACCACCCCCGCCGTCACGGTGTTGGAAAACCCCAGCGGATTGCCGATGGCGATCGCCAGCTGCCCCGGCCGCAGCGCCGCCGAATCGCCGAGCGCCGCAGCCGGCAGCGCGGTATCGGTCTCCGCCCGCAGCAAGGCGAGGTCGGTGTGCGGGTCGCCGCCGATCGGCCGCGCCGCGAAGCGCCGCCCCTCGGCGGTGGTCACCTCCAGCGCCGCCGCCTCGCCGGCCACGTGGAAATTGGTCAGGATCAACCCGTCCGGCGCCACCACCACGCCGGAGCCGGCGCCATGCCCGGCCCCGCGCCGCACCGCGACATTGACCACCGCCGGCCCGGCCCGCTCCACGGCGGCGATCACGGCCCGGGAATACGCATCGAGAAAGGCGCCATCGCCCTGGGGTAGAGGTGCATCCAACATGGCTTCGCATGTGGGTTGCTGGGCGCCGCCGCCCAAGCCCCGGCTTCCCCTCCCACCCGATGTCAGGCCATAGCTAGCCGCATGCCCATCGTCGAAGCCCTCCTTGCCCTGATCGCGGCCTGCGTCGGCTTCGCGCTGCTCGCGCGCCGCCTGCGCATGCCCTATGCGGTGGTGCTGGTGCTCGGCGGCATGGCGATCGCCTTCATTCCGAACGTCCCGGCGGTGACGCTGGACCCCGCGATCGCGCTCACCTTCTTCCTGCCGCCGCTGCTGCAGGGCAGCGCCTACCGCACCGACTGGCGCGCCTTCCGCAGCTTCCTGCGCCCGATCCTGATGCTCGCGGTGGGCTACGTCGTCTTCACCGCCTTCGCCATCGGCTGTGTCGCCAAGCTGCTGGTGCCGGAGATGCCCTGGGCCGCGGCCATCACGCTCGGCGCCATCGTCGCCCCGCCCGATGCGGTGGCGGCCGCCGCGGTGATGAAGGGCCTGCGCATCCCCCGCCGCATCACCGTGGTGCTGGAAGGCGAGAGCCTGCTCAACGACGCCTCCGCCCTGGTGCTCTACCGCTTCGCGATCGCCGCGGTGGGCGCGGCGGCGGTGGCGCCGCACATCGCCGCGGCGACCTTCCTGCTGCTCGCGGCGGGCGGCGTCGCCGCCGGCTGGGTGGTGGGCCGCGCCACCATCTGGGCGCTGCGCCGGCTGAACGACACCATGCTGGAGACGGTGCTCTCCTTCCTCGCCGGCTTCGCCGCGTTCTTCCTCGCCGAGGCGCTGCACGCCTCCGGCGTCATCGCGGTGGTCACCACCGGCATCCTGCTCGGCGTCACCCAGCACCGGGTGATCAGCGCCCGCACGCGCCAGGAATCCCGCGCGGTGTGGGAGTTCGTGGAGTTCGTGCTGAACAGCCTGGTCTTCATCCTGATCGGGCTGCAGCTCAACGGCATCCTCCAGCGCCTCTCCGGCTGGGACAGCTGGCAGCTCCTCGGCATCGCGGTCGCGCTCTCCTCCGCGCTGATCGTGATGCGCTTCGTCTGGGTGTTCCCCGGCGCGCTGCTGCCGCGCCTGATACCGGCGATCCGGCGCAGCGAGACGCGGCCGCCCAATTCCTGGATCGTCGTGGTGTGCTGGGCCGGCATGCGCGGCGTGGTGTCGCTCGCCGCCGCCCTCGCCCTCCCCGCCGATTTCCCGCAGCGCGACCTGATCATCTTTCTCGCCTTCTGCGCCATCCTCGCGACCCTGGTGCTGCAAGGCACCACCCTGGCCCCGCTGATCCGCTGGCTGCGCATCGAGGAGAGGGGCGCCGACGGCATGCACCCGCGCGAGGCCGAGGCGCGCCGCCTGGTCGCCAAGGCCACCCTCGTCCATCTGCGCGTCCGCGCGGAAGACCCGCTGGAAGGCGCGATCGCCCGCGACCTGCTGCAGGAATACGAGGACAAGGCGCGGGTCTATGACGGCATCAGCAAGGGCGCTTCCGCCGCCGAGCTGACCGCGCGCCTCCAGCTTCGCCTCGCCGCGCTGCGCGCCGGGCGCGAGCGCCTGCTGCTGCATCATCGCGAGGACGGGCTGGAGGGCGAGCTGCTCATGGGCATCGAACAGGAGCTCGATCTCGAGGAACTGCGCCTGCGCCGGCTGCTCGGCGCCGACGCGTGAGCCGGGGGCTCCCCGCCCGACAACGCTGCGGCGCCCGAGAGTGCGGGAGCCACTCGGTGCCAAGAAGCCAAAAAAAGGAGGTGGGGGCGTGGGGGGCGGAGTTCTCTCCGCCCCCACTCTGTCTTTCCAGCCCTCGCCCTCACCCATTCGTGCGGACCGCGCGCCGGTTCCGCTTTCCTTCCGGGGCCGGTCTGCGCAAACGTGGCGCCGCGGTGCCGTGCGTGCCCAAGGGGAGCAGGCCGCCGCCGGCGCCGGGAGATGTCCCCTCATGTCCCGCATCAGCCCATTGCGAGCTGCCCTGCTCGGCGGCATCGCGCTCGCCGTCGCGCCCGCCTTCGCGCAGCAGGCGCATGACCACGCCCAGACCGGCACGCCGCCGGCGCCGGCGGCGCTCGGCGAGGTGACCTTTCCCGTCACCTGCACGCCCGAGGCGCAGGCGGCGTTCAACGACGCTATGAAGCTGCAGCACTCCTTCTGGTATCAGGCGGCGGGCGAGGCGTTCCGCCGCGTGCGCGAGCGCGACCCCAATTGCGTCATGGCCTATTGGGGCGAGGCGCTGACCAAGTTGATCAATCCCTTCACGCCGCCCACGCAAGCCAACCTGACGGCGGCCCACGCCCTGATGGAGGAGGCCCGCCGCCTCGGCGCGCGCAGCGAGCGCGAGGCCGGCTTCATCGAGGCCCTTTCGGTGCTGTTCGCGGCCGACGACCTGCAAGGCCATCGCGCGCGCTGGGCGCAATACGCCCAGGCCATGGAGCGGCTGCACAGCCGCTTCCCCGGCGATTCCGAGGTCGGGATCTTCTACGCCCTGTCGCTGGTCGTCACCGCGGCGCCGACCGACAAGACCTACGCCAACCAGCTGCGCGCCGGCGAGATCCTGGCGCGGGAATTCGTCCGCCAGCCGCAGCATCCCGGCGTCGCGCACTACCTGATCCACACCTACGACACGCCCGCCCTCGCCGCCCGCGGCGTGCCGGCCGCCGAGCGTTATGCCGGCATCGCGCCGGATTCGCCGCATGCGCTGCACATGCCCTCGCACATCTTCACCCGCGTCGGGCGGTGGGACGATTCCATCGCCACCAATCTGCGCTCGGCCGAGGTCGCGCGGGCGCGCGAGGAGACCTTCGACGAGGTGCACGCGCTGGACTACATCGTCTACGCCTATCTGCAGACCGGGCGGCCGCAGGCCGCGCAGCTGGTCGTGAGCGAGCTGCGCCGATTCGATTCCTGGCGCGCGCCGACGCCGATCGGCTATTACGCGCTCGCCGCGATGCCGGCGCGCAACGCGCTCGAGCGCGGCGCCTGGGACGAGGCGGCAAGCTTGCCGACCAGGCGCTTCGGCGCGCCCTTCGTGGACGCCGTCACCTTCTTCGCCCGCGCCAGCGGCGCCGCGCGGGCGGGCCGGCCGGACGCGGCGGAGACGGATCTCGCCGCCTTGCGCGAAGCGGCGGCGGCGCTGCAGGGCCGCGATCCCTACTGGCACGAGCAGGTGGAGATCCAGCGCGTCGCCGCCGAGGGCTGGATCGCCTTCGCGCGCGGCCAGCGCGACGAGGGCCTCGCCAAGCTGCGCGAGGCGGCGGAGCGGGAGGGCCGCACGGACAAGCATCCGGTCACGCCGGGCCCGCTCGCGCCGGCGCGCGAGCAGCTCGCGGAGATGCTCTGGCAGATGGAGCGCTTCGCCGAGGCGCAGCGTGACTTCGAGGCGGTGCAACAGACCGAGCCGCGCCGCCTGCGTGCCGTCGCCGGCGCGATGCGCGCCGCCGAGCGCGCGGGCGACGGCGACGCGGCGAAGCGCCACGCCGCGCTCCTGGTCGCGCTGACGGTGCAGGCGGACACCGCCTCTCCCGATGTGGAGCGCGCCCGCGCCATCGTGACCCGCTAGAGCGGTTTCATCCGCGGTGTACGAAGAAGGCTGGGGGGCGGAGTGAACTCCGCCCCCCAGACGGGTGGCGAGCGCCGTTCTCAGCCCGACAACGGCGTCGCGCCTGAGAGTGCGGGAGGAGCCAGCGCCAATAAGCCAAAAAAAGGAGGTGGGGGTGTGGGGGGTCGCGGCACTGCCGCGACGTGAACTCCGCCCCCACTCTTTCTTCTCCCGGTTCCAGTTCCGGCGAAACCCTCCAGCTCGGCGCCTTCAATCCGTCCGCCGCGCCTGCGCATCGCCGCCCGCCGGCGCGCCGGCCCGCAACTCCTGGCCCGCCTCCGGCGCCGCGCACAGCGTGTAGGCCGTGTTCACCAGCGCGATATGCGAGAAGGCCTGCGGGAAATTGCCGAGCATCCGCCGCGCCGCGGGATCGTATTCCTCCGCCAGCAGCCCGACATCGTTGCGCAGGCTCAGCAGGTGCTCGAACAGCCGGCGCGCCTCCTCGCGCCGCCCGCTCATCGCATAGGCGTCGGCGAGCCAGAAGCTGCAGGCGAGGAACACGCCCTCCCCGGGGGGCAGCCCGTCGGCCGCGACGTCGGTGCGGTAGCGCCGCACCAATCCGTTCCACATCAGCTCGCGCTCGATGCGCGCGATGGTGCCGCGGATGCGGCCATCCTCGGGCGGCAGGAATCCGATCGCCGGCAGCAGCAGCAGGCTTGCATCCACCTCATGCGAGCCATAGGCGCGCACGAAGCTGTTGCTGTCGGCGTCGTAGCTGTTGCGGCAGATCTCCTGGTGCATGTGCGTGCGCAGCGCGCGCCAGCGCTCCAGCGGGCCGGGCTTGCCGAACGCCTCGATGCTGCGCACCGCGCGGTCCACCGCCGCCCAGGCCATGACCTTGGAATGCGTGAAGTGCTGCGGCTCGCCGCGCACTTCCCAGATGCCTTCGTCGGGCCGGTCCCACACGGTCTCAAGATGGCGGACCAGCGCGCATTGCAGGTTCCACGCCGTCTCCAGCGCCGGCAGGCCGTACCGTTCCGCCTGGTGCAGCGCATCCAGCAGCTCGCCATAGACATCGAGCTGCAGCTGCCCGTGCGCGGCGTTGCCGATGCGCACCGGGCGCGACGCCTCATAGCCGGGCAGCCATTCGAGGATCACCTCCGGCAGGCGCCGTTCCCCGGCGAGGCCGTACATGATCTGCATCTGCGCAGGGCTGCCCATGGCGGCGCGCAGCAGCCAGTCGCGCCAGGCGCGGGCGTCCTCGTGATAGCCGGCGCGGGCCAGCGCGAGCAGCGTCAAGGTGGCGTCGCGCAGCCAGCAGAAGCGGTAGTCCCAGTTCCGCACGCCGCCGAACTGCTCGGGCAGCGAGGCGGTCGGCGCGGCGACGATCCCGCCGGTCGGCTGATAGGTCAGCGCCTTCAGGGTCAGCACCGAGCGGCGCACCGCCTCGCCCCATGTGCCGGCGGGGGTGCAGCGGGCCGCCCAGTCCTGCCAGGCGGCCTCGGTCTCGGCGACCGCGCGCTCGGCATCCACCACCGGCGGCGGCGGCAGGTGGGAGCCGCCATGGGTCAGCACGAACGGGATGGTCTCGCCCTCCGCCACCTCGAAGCGGCCGACGGTGCGCAGATCCTCGCCGTGATGCGGCAAGCCGCCCCGCAGCACCACCATGTCCGGCCCCGCGATGGCGCGGATGCCGTCGCCTTCGGGCAGCCGCGTCACCCACGGGATGGAAGTGCCGTAATCGAAGCGCAGCACCAGCTCGGAACAGAGGGCGAACCGGCCGCGGATGCCGCGCACCAGCCGCACCAGGGAGGAAGCGCCGTCGCGCGGCGGCATGCAGTCGATCACCGCCACCTCGCCATCGCCGGTCGAGAAGCGGGTCTCCAGCACCAGCGTATCGCCGCGATAGCGGCGCGTGGCGCGCGCCGCGGGATCGATCGGCCCGATGCGCCAGCGGCCGTTCTCCGGCGTGCCGAGCAGGGCCGCGAAGCAGGCGCCGCTGTCGAAGCGCGGCCAACACAGCCAGTCGATCGAGCCGTCGCGCCCGACCAGGGCCGCGGTCTCGCAATCCCCGATCAGCGCGTAGTCTTCGATGGGCAGCGGCATGCCGGCATAAGCGCGGCGGCGCCCCGGGGTTGCGGGGGTGGGTCTTGTCCTGGCGAGTTGCACGAAAAGGCTGGGGGGCGGAGATGAACTCCGCCCCCCAGACCCCCCACCTCCTTTTTTTGATTCCGGGGAAGCGTGGCAAGCGCCGCCCTCAGCCCGACAACGGTGCGGCGCCTGAGAGCCTTGGGGGTATGGGGGGCGGATTCTTTCCGCCCCGCCCTATTGCAGCGGCACCGTCAGGTTGACGATCTCGCACAGATTGACCCGCCGCCGCTCCTGCGACTGGCCGTTGTCGTACACCACCCGCACGTCATAGGTGCATTCGCCGACCGGCAGCCGCACCGCGAAGGTGCGGCCGGGCGGCACCACATCGGCGCCCAGCCGGTCCGGGCCCCAATTGTTGTCGCTCGCCGGCGAGGCATAGAGCTCCTGCACCGTGCGCTGGCCCTGGTTGACCAGGTTGAAGGAGGGGTTGCCGCCGCCGCCCGGCTGCTGCGGCTGCTGCGGCTGTTGCGGCTGCTGCGGCGCCGCCTGCTGGCCGCCGAACACCACCTCGTTGAGGTTGCAGGTGTTGAGGTTGCGCCGCTCCTCGGTGGGCCCACCCTGGCGGTCATAGACCACGCGGATGTCGTAGATGCACTCGCCCTGCGGCAGGCGGATGGCGAAGCTCTGTCCGTTCGGCAACACGTTCTGGCCCAGCCGGTCCTGCCCCCAGCGATTGTCGGAGGAGGGCGAGACATAGGCCTCGAAGATCGTCCGTCCGCTGCGGTTGACGAGGTTGAAGGACGGGTCGGTGGACTGGGCGAAGGCGGGCCAGCCGGCAAGCGCGGCGAAGGCTGCCAGGGCCAGGGTGGCGAGGCGACGCGACAGCATGACTGGGCTCCTTCTCGAGGGCAGGTGCGGCGGGGACGCTGCCCTTCGGCCGCGGCGCCGGAGGCTAGCCGAGCGACGTTGCGCTCGCCAAGCGGTGTGCGGGCGGCGCTGTGAAGCGCTTCACCCGCGCGGCACGGTTCCAGCCGGCGATTGACCCCGCGCCGCCGGCAAGTGCAGGCTCGCGGAAACATCGGGAGGGGTGCCGTGCAGGACCTCGACAAGGACCAGATCACCGGGGCTGTGCTCGCGCAGATGGCGCGAACGCCCGATGCCCGGCTGCGCGAGATCATGGATGCCGCAGTGCGGCATCTGCATGATTTCGCGCGCGAGGTGGACCTCAAGCCCGACGAGTGGCTGGCCGGCATCGCCTTCCTCACCGCGGTCGGCCAGGCCTGCACGCCCTATCGCCAGGAATTCATCCTGCTGTCGGACGTGCTCGGCCTCAGCCGTCTGATCAATGTCATGCACGACGCCAAGGGGCGCGAGGCGGCAGGCACCGAGACCAGCCTGCTCGGCCCCTTCTTCCGCGAGCGCGCGCCGGAGATCCCGCTCGGCGGCAGCACCGCGCATGTCAGCGAAGGCGGCGAGGAGCTGGTGATGTTCGGCCGCGTCACCGACGCCGCCGGCAAGGGCGTCAAGCAGGCCTGGATCGATGTGTGGCAGACCGATCCCGACGGCGCCTACGACCTCCAGGCGCACGACCCTTCGGTGATGGACATGCGCGCCCGCCTGCGCACGGATGACGAAGGGCGCTACCATTTCCGCACCCTGAAGCCGCTCGGCTACTCCATCCCGATGGACGGGCCGGTGGGCGAGCTCGTGCGCAAGCAGGACCGCCACGGCAAGCGCCCGGCGCATATCCACATCCTGGTCTCCGCCCCCGGCTACCGGGAGCTGGTGACGGCGCTCTATCTCAGCGACGATGCGAATATCGACAGCGACACGGTGTTCGGCGTCTCGCGCTCGCTGGTGGTGACGCCGTCGCGCGACGTCGCGGGCTCGCCGCGGCCGGACCTGCCCGCCATCCGCTACGATTTCTGCCTCTCCCGCGATGCGGGCGAGGCAAGCGGCCGCGTCGGCGCCGATCCGTCGCAACTGATTCGCGCCACCGGCTAGTGCCGGCGGCGTCCACCGGGGAGGGAGCAACAAGAATGGACAGCATCTCGAGGCGGGCGCTCGGCGCCGCCGTTCTGGCGGGCGCCGGGTTGGGCGCGCCCACGCTCGCCCAGCCCTCCGGCAACCCGATCCGGATCGGCTATTCCATGTCGCTCACCGGCGGCCTCGCCGGCAACGGGCGCCCCTCGGTCGTCGCGCACCAGATCTGGGCGCAGGACGTGAATTCGCGCGGCGGCCTGCTCGGGCGCCCCGTGCAGCTCGTCTACTACGACGACCAGAGCAGCGGCGCCCAGGTGCCCGGCATCTACACCAAGCTGCTCGACGTGGACCGGGTGGACCTGGTGGTCTCGGGCTACGCCACGGCGCAGATCGCGCCCGCCATGCCGATCGTCATGCAGCGCGGCATGTGCTTCGTCTCCCTGCTCGGCGCCGCGGTGAACAACGACTTCCGCTACGACCGCTATTTCAGCATCAACCCCATCGGCGGCGACATGAAGGAGAATTTCGCCAAGGGGTATTTCGAGATCGCCGCCAGGATCGAGCCGCGCCCGCGCAGCGTCGCGATCCTCGCCCTCGATTCCGACTTCCCGCAGCGCGCCGCGGAAAGTGCCCGCCACCACGCCCGCCGCCTCGGCATCCGCGTGGTCTATGACCGTTCCTACCCGCCGACCACGGTGGATTTCTCGCCGATCCTGCGCGCCATCCAGGCGGCGCGGCCGGACATCATCTTCATCGCCTCCTACCCTCCGGATTCCAACGGTCTGCTGCGCACCGCCGCCGAGCTCCGCGTGCAATCCGCGCTGTTCGGCGGCGGGCTGATCGGCCCGCAGATCGCCTCCCAGAAGGCGCAGCTCGGCCCGATCCTCAACAACCTGGTGTGCTGGGACGTCTACGCCCCCGAGCCCACCATGCAATTCCCCGGCGTCGACTCGCTGCTGACGCGCTACCGCGAGATCGCCGCGCGCGAGCAGACCGACCTGCTCGGCAATTACGCCCCGCCCCTCGCCTATGCGCAGATGCAGGTGCTGGAGCAGGCGGTGAAGCGGGTCGGCCGCCTCGACCAGGCGGCGCTCGCCGCCGACATGCACGCCAACGAGTTCGACACCGTGATCGGCACGCTGAAATTCGACGCCCTCGGCGAATGGGTCGAGGAACGCAGCCTCTACGTCCAGTACCAGGGCATCCGCGACGGCAATCTCGAGCAGTTCCGCCGCGCCGGCACCCAGGTGATCCTCTACCCCGAGCGCTTCCGCTCCGGCACCTTCCGCTCGCCCTACGCCCCGGGCGGCGGCTGAGACCGGCATGGATCCCGATCTCGCGCTGCTCCTGAACGGGATCGTCTCCGGCCTGCTGCTCGGCGGCCTCTACGCCGCCGCGGCGGCGGGGCTCGCGGTCTCCTTCGGCATGCTCGACATCGTCAACATCGCGCATCCCGCGCTGATGGTGGCGGGCGCCTTCGCCGTGGTGGTGATCAGCACCGCGACGGGCATCGACCCGCTGCTCGCCGCGGTGCTGCAGGCGCCGCTCTTCTGGCTGGTCGGAGCCGGGCTCTACAGCTTCTACAACCGCGCCTTCGAACGCCGCGGCGACGAGGCGCTGCACGGCCTCGCCTTCTTCTTCGGCATCATGTTCATCATCGAGGTGCTGCTGGTGATGTATTTCGGCGCCGACCAGCGCTTCGTCGAGCCGCCCTACGCCTACGTCACCTGGCGACTCGGCGACATCGACTTCCCGCTCCGCATGCTCGTCCCGGGCGCCGTCGCCATGGCCGCGATCGGCGCGCTGGCGCTGTTCCTCAAGCGCAGCTTCGCCGGCCGCGCCATCGCCGGCGTGGCGCAGGACCCCGAGGCGCTGCGCCTGCTCGGCATCGACCCGGTGCGCATCAAGCGCCTCGCCTTCGGCATCTCGGTCGCACTCGCCGGCGTCGCCGGCGGTGCGCTCGTCGTCGTGCAGCCGATCGATCCCTGGTCGGGCCATGTCTTCATCGGCCGCGTCTTCGCCATCTGCATCCTGGGCGGCATGGCGAGCCTCGGCGGCACGGTGATCGCCGCCTTCGCCTTCGGCGTGGTGGAGAACCTCACCGCCACCTTCTACGGCCCCTCCTGGTCGCCCGCCGTCGCCTTCGGTTGCCTGCTGCTGGTGCTCGCATTGCGCCCGCAGGGCCTCTTCGGCACCGCCCCATGAGCGAGGCCGCGCTCGCTGCACCCCCCGGCCTCGCCGCGCCGCCGCGCGGCGGCCACGCGGTCTTCTGGGGCGGCGCCGCGCTGCTCGCCGTCGCGCTGATCGCCGCGCTCCGCCTGCTGCACAACGACTACGCCTGGTTCGCCGGCTACTTCATCCTGCAATACGTCGTGCTCGCCAGCGCCTGGAACCTGCTCGGCGGCTATGCCGGCTATGTCAATTTCGGCGCCGCCGGCTTCATGGCCGCCGGCGCCTACACCACCATCGTGCTGCGCAAGGCGCTCGGGCTGGACCTGCTGCCCTGCATCGCCGCCGCGGCCTGCGTTTCCGGCCTGCTCGGCCTCGGCATGGGCTGGCTGACGCTGCGCTTGCGTGGCGTCTACTTCGCCATCGCCACCCTCAGCCTCGCCGTCGTGCTGCACACCATCATCGTCAACTGGGACTATGTCGGCGGCTCGCGCGGCGCCTATGTCGTGCCCTCGCGCGACACCGCGCCCTTCGTCACCCACGGCGAGTATGTCTTCGTCGTGATGCTGGTCCTCGCCGTCCTCGCCGTCGGCATCGCGCGCATGGTGGAAAAGTCCCGCCTCGGCCTCGGCCTCGCCGCCATCCGCGACGACGAGCGCGCCGCCGAAGCCGCCGGCGTGCCCACGCTGCGCCTCAAGCTCATCGCCACCACGCTGAGCGGCGCGCTGATGGGCGTCGCCGGCGCCCCCCTGCCCCACTACAGCGCCTATCTCAACCCCGAAGCCGCCTTCAGCCTCGCCTATGGCGTCAACGCCATCGCCATGCCGCTGATCGGCGGCGCCGGCACCTGGGCCGGCCCGGTGATCGGCGCCCTCCTGCTCGGCACGCTGCAGCAGGCCGCGACGGTGATGATCTCCTCCGCCCTCAACCTGCTCGTCGTCGGCTGCGTCCTCGTCGCCTTCGTCGCCCTCGCCCCGCACGGCATCATCGGCCTGTTCCGCGGAGCGCGGCGATGACCGAGCCCCTGCTGCGCGCGAGCGGCGTCGGCAAGCGCTTCGGCGGCTTCGTCGCCCTCGCCGAAATCGACCTCGATCTGCAGAATGGCGAGCGCCTCGGCCTGATAGGCCCCAACGGCTCCGGCAAGAGCACCTTCGTCAACTGCCTCGGCGGCGTCTTCCCGTCGCATGACGGCAGCATCGCCTTCGCCGGCCACGCCCTTCACGGCCTCGCGCCGCATCGCCGCGCCCGCCTCGGCCTTGCCCGCACCTTCCAGCTCCCGCGCCCCTTCGCCGGCATGACCGTGCTCGAGAACGTCACCGTCCCGCTGCTCTACACCGGCACCCCGAACGCCGCCGAAGCCACTGCCCGCGCCTATGCCTGCCTCGAACAGGTGGACCTCGCCCCACGCGCCCGCCTGCTCCCGCGCCAGCTCTCCCAGGTGGAGCTGCGCCGGCTCGAGCTCGCCCGCGCCATCGCCCTCAACCCCTCGCTCCTCATCGCCGACGAAGCCATGGCCGGCCTCTCCCACAGCGAGGTGGACCAGATCCTCGCCCTGCTCTTCCGCCTCAACGCCGCGGGCACCGCCGTGATCATGATCGAGCACGTCATGCGCGCGGTCACCGAATTCTCCGAACGCCTCGTCGTCTTCGTCGCCGGCCGCAAGATCGCCGACGGCACGCCGCGCGACGTCCTCGCCATGCCCGAAGTCGAAGAAGCCTATCTCGGCACGCGGGCCGCCGCATGAAGCTCGAGATCGAAAGCCTCGACGCCGGCTACGGCGCCGCCCAGGTGCTCGACGGCGTCACCCTCACCGTCGCCGCCGGCGAGACCATCGCCCTGCTCGGCACCAACGGCAACGGCAAGTCCACCCTGATGCGCTGCATCATGGGCCTCCTCCCCCCGCGCCGCGGCCACATCCGCGCCACGCTGGATGGACGCACCATCGAGCTCACCGGCCGCTCCCCCGAACAGATCGTGGAGCTCGGCATCGTCCTCGTCCCCGAAGGCCGCCGCCTCTTCCCCCGACTCAGCGTGGAAGAGAACCTCCTCCTCGGCGCCTACCGCCGCAGCGCCCGCGCCGCACTGCGCGCCAACCTCGACACCTGCTTCGACTGCTTCCCCCGCCTCGCCGAACGCCGCCACCAGCCCGTCGGCAGCATGAGCGGCGGTGAACAACAGATGGTCGCCCTCGCCCGCGCCATCATGGCCGCACCCCGCATGCTGCTGGTGGACGAACCCTCCGTCGGCCTCGCCCCCATCCTCGTCAGCCGCACCCTCGACAAGATCGCGGAACTGAAAGCCCGCCTCGGCCTCACGGTGCTGATGGCCGAGCAGAACTTCCAGCAGGCCGTGCGCATCGCCGACCGCGGCTACGTCATGGTGCACGGGCGCATCGCCTTCGCGGGCGATTCGCCGGAAGCACTGCGCGACAACAGCATGATACGGCAGTTCTACCTGGGGGTCTGAGAAGCAAGAGCTGGGGGGCGGAGATGAACTCCGCCCCCCAGACCCCCCACCTCCTTTTTTTGGCGACTTGGCGCGAGGTGGGAACGGACAGCAAACGACGAACCACAGCCGCGTGGAGATGGGGTCACAAGGCAATGCGCATCGGTTGGATCGGGCTGGGGCGGATGGGAACGCCAATGGCGAAGCGCCTCGCCGAGGCCGGCACAGAACTCACGCTGTACGACATCAACCGCGACAGACTCGCCACCTTCCCTAAAGCGGATACCGCCACCACCCCAGCCGACACTGCGCGCAACACCGAGATCGTCTTTTCCTCCATCCCCGACGACGCCGCGCTCCAGAACATCGTCGAAGGCGAGAACGGCCTCGCCGCCGCCCTCCAGCCCGGCCAGGTCTTCGTCGAGATGAGCACCGTCTCGCCGCAAGCCTCCGCGCGCGTGGCGGACACACTCGCCCGCGGCGTGCTCTATCTCCGCTGCCCCGTCTCCGGCAGCACGGCCACCGCCGAGTCCGGCACCCTCACCCTGTTCTGCTCCGGCCCGCAGGAAGCGCTCGCCCGCGCCGCGCCGCTGCTCGATCGCCTCGGCAGCAAGCGCCTGCACTTCGGCGCCGCCGAGGAAGCGCGCGTCATCAAGCTCCTCGTCAACATGGTGGTGGTCGCCACGCCGGCGCTGCTGGCCGAGGCGCTCGCCTTCGGCGCGCGTCACGGCCTCGACTGGACCACCATGGTGGATGCGCTCGCCGGCAGCGTCGTCGCCTCGCCGCTCCTCGCCTACAAGACGGAGATGCTGAAGGCGCGCGACTGGCAGGCCGCGGCGTCCATCGATCTCGTCGCCAAGAATCTCGACCTTGCCTTGGAAGCCGGCCGTGGCGCCGTCCCCATGCCGCTCACTGCTCTCGTCCGCCAGCTCGCCGCCGCCCTCCAGGCCTCGGGCGAGGGGGAGCTCGATTTCTTCCGCCTCGCCACCTGGCCCGAACGCATGACTCGCGGGCACTGAGCACCAATTCACCAAAAAAAGGAGGGAGGGGTCCGGGGAGGGAGTTCATCTCCCTCCCCGGTGTCCAACCTCGGGCCTTCACTCGTTCCGCAACCACGGCGCCGGTTTCGCCCGCAGCGCCAGTGCCGTCCCCGCATAGCCGCAGGCCAGTGTCAGTACCGTGCAGGCCACCACCACCACGGCCAGTGTCCCCGGCATAAACTCCCAATCGGCGTTCATCACGAACCGCACCACGCCCCATGCCGCGAGCGTGCCCGCGGCCGCGGCGATCGCTCCCGCCGTCAGCCCGAGCAGCCCGAATTCCACCAGCCATGCCGCGCGGATCTGGGCCCGTGTCGCGCCCAGCGTCTTCAGGATCACCGCGTCGCGCACCCGCCGCCGCTGTGTTGCCGCCATTGCCCCTGCCAGCACCAGCACGCCGGCGATCAGGGTGAGCGAGGCGGTCGCCGACAGTGCCGCGCCGATGCGCGAGATCAGGGTCGCGATGGCTTCCAGCGCGTCGCGCACGCGGATGCCGGAGATGTTCGGGAAGGCGTCGGTGAGCGCCCGCAGCACCTGCCCTTCCTGCGCCACCTCGGCGCGGATGGTCGCGATATGCGTGTGCGGTGCCGCCTCCAGCATCCCGGGCGAGGCGATCAGCGTGTAGTTGATGCCGAGGCTCCGCCACTCCACGTCGCGCAGCGAGGCGATGCGCAGCGGGATGTTGCGCCCGAGCACGTTCACGGTGATGGAGTCGCCGACCGTCACGCCCCAGCCGCGCGCGAGATTGGCATCGAGCGACACCAGCGGCGGCCCGCGATAGCCTGAAGGCCACCAGGCGCCGGCGACGATGTGCGTCCCCTCCGGCGGCTGCGCCGCATAGGTCAGGCCACGATCGCCGCGCAGCGCCCAGGCAGTGTCCTCGCGCACCGCGACGCGTTCCACCGGCACGTCCTTCAGCGCCACGATGCGCGCGCGCAGGTTCGGCACGCGCTGCACCTCGCTCACCCCCGGCAGGCTGCGCGCCAGGGCGTCGAAGGCTTGCGCCTGGTCCGGCTGGATGTCGATGAAGTAGAAATTCGGCGCCGCCTCCGGCATCTGCTCGCCGATCTCGCGCCGCAGATTGGCGTCGATCAGCGCGATGGCGGCGAGCGTCGTCAGCCCGATGCCGAGTGCGAGCAGCATCAGCGGCGTCGGCGCCCCGGGCCGATGCAGATTGGCGAGGCCGAGCCGCAGCGCCGGCCGCCGCAGCCCGCGACAGCGCCGCGCCAGCGCCATCAGCGCGAGCGCACCGCAGCGGAAGGCGAGCAGCGTCGCCACCGCGCCGCCCACGAACCAGCAGGCGAAGCGCGGGTTGTCCGAGGTTATCACCACCAGCGCCGCCAGCGCCGCCGCGGCGACGAAGGTCGTCGCCACGAGCCAGGCGCGCGGCCGCCGGTCCGCGGGCGCCACCATGTCGCGGAACAGCGCCCCGCCGGGGATCTCGCGCGCACGCCCGAGCGGCCACAGCGCGAAGGCGATCGCCGTCAGCAGCCCGTACAGCGCGGCCATCGCCAACGGCGCCGCATAGAGGCCGAGCCGCGGCGGCACCGGCAGCGCCGATTCCAGCGTCTCCGCCGCGAACCAGGTGAGCGCGTAGCCCACCACCAGCCCGAGCAGGATGCCGGCCAATGACAAGGCCAGCACCTGGAACAGATAGGTCGCGAATAGCGCCCCCGCCGGCGCGCCGAGGCAGCGCAAGGTCGCGATGGTGCGCGCGCGCTGGTCCAGCCACGCCCGCACGCCGGTGCCGACGCCGATGCCGCCCACCAGCAGCGCCGTCAGCCCCGCGAGCGTGAGGAAGGAGGCCGCGCGGTCGACGAAGCGGTTGACCCCCGGCACCGCGGCATCGGCGCGGCGGATGCGGAAGCCCTCCTCGGGGAAGGCGGCGCGCAGCGCCGCGGCGAATTCCCGCCCCTCCGCCGGCGTCTCCAGGCGCAGGCGGTACTCGTAGGCGAGCAGGCTTCCCGGCTGCACGAGCTGCGTGTCCGGCAGCGAATCCAGCGCGATCATCGCGCGCGGCCCCATGATCGCCGGCCGCGCCACCCGGTCCGGCTCCTGCTCGATGATGCCGCGCAAGGTGAAGCTCGCCTCGCCGATGCGCAGCATGCCGCCGAGCGGCACGCCGAGCCGCTCCGCCACCACCCGCTCCACCGCGACCTCGCCATCGAGCAGCGGCCCGGGCGGGTCCAGCACGAGCTGGCCGTAGAGCGGATAGGCGTGGTCCACCGCCTTGAGCTCGACCAGGCTGCGCTCGCCGGAGGGCGCCACCGCCATGGCGCGCATCGCCACCACTTCCGAGAAGCGGCGCGCGCGCGCCCGCATCCACGCCAGCGCCTCCGCCGGCACCGGCCGTCCGCCCAGGCTCACTTCGACATCGCCGCCCAGGATGCGTGCGCCGTCCTGCTCCAGCCCGGCCTGGATCGCCGCGCGCAGGGTGCCGATCGCGGTGATGGCGGCAACGCCGAGTGCCAGGCAGGCGAGCACGATGCGCAGGCCGCGCACGCCGCCGCGCAGCTCGCGCCGCGCGTAGCGGACGCCGATGGTCAGCGCGGACATCGGATCAGCGCGCCGCGCCGCCGCGCCCGAACAGCGCAGCGAAGGCGTGAAGCTCGGCAGGGTTGAGGTCGGAGAGTGCGACATAGCGAAGGCCGTCGGCGCTCCAGGGCACCAGGGTGAAGCCGCGGCGCGTCGCGGCCCGCTCGGGCCAGCGCGCGGCGGCGTCCTCGGCGGCGGCGAAGACGGTGATGACATGCTCGCGGCGGCGATAGATCAGCGCCGCGACCACCTGCCCGCCGACCAGGTCGAGCCGCGCGCCGAGCAGCGGAAAACCCTCCGACGCGGCAACCGCGGGGGCGGCCGGCAGCCGCGTGCTGAGCCAGGGCCGCACGGTATGGCTGTCCGAGGACGCGACCTGCAGCGGCAGTCCGGCCAGCAGCGCACGGCCATGCGCGGTCAGCAGCTCCTGCTCCACCGGCGTCTCCTGCCGCGCCGCCAGCCACCACGCGCCGCCGCCGCCGATCGCCAGCCCGGCGCAAGCCGCCGCGGCCAATTCCAGCACGCGCCGCCGCGGCACCGAGGCGGGCGCGGCCTCGTCCGGCAAGGCCGCACGGATGCGCGCAGCCAGACCCGCAGGCGCCGGCGGCCGCGGCAGCGCCGCAAGCTCCGATTTCAAGGACCGCAGCGCGGCGAGATCGGCGGCGCAGCGCGGGCAGGACGCGGCATGGCGCATCACCTCCGCCGCGGTCTCGGGCGGCAGCTCGCCATCCACCGCGGCATCCAGCAGGTCGGTGACGGCATCGCACTCAGGGGGCCGCATCGCGCACCTCCCCGGCCGCGGGATCCAGCGCCGCGCGCAGGCGCTGCCGCCCGCGCGCCAGCCGCGACATCACCGTGCCGGCCGGCAGGCCGAGCACCGCAGCGATCTCGGCGTAGCTCAGCCCTTCCAGGTCGCGCAGCACGACCACCTCGCGGAAGGGCAGCGGCAGGGCGGCGAGCGCCGCCCGCAGCGCGGCCTCGCGCTGGCGGCCCTCGAGCACCGCTTCGGCGGCCGGCGCGGTCGCCGCCTCGCGCAGCGCTTCCTCGAAGGGCACCACATTCGCCTCGCGCCGCCGCGTGTTCCTGAGCCGCGTCAGGGCCGTGTTGCGCACGATCGCGAGCAGCCAGGCGCGGCCGTCGCGCGGCGCCTCGCCGGCCGCGCGCCAGGCGCGCAGGCAGGAATCCTGCACCACCTCCTCGGCCTCGGCGCCATTGCCGGTGAGCCAGCGCGCCAGCCGCCACGCCGCATCGAGATGCGGCGCGAACAGTTCGGCCCAACGCTGCCGCGCATCCGTCATGCAGGCCCGACTCCGCGCGGCGCCGTTCTATTCCCGCATCCGGGAAGAAAACGGGTACGCACCCCTCCGGCCGGATCCCTCACCGGCGCGCCGCCGTGACGGGCGGCGCGATCCGCCCATCCTCGATGCGCACCTGGCGGTCGCAGCGCGCCGTCAGGGCTGGGTCGTGGGTGATCAGCAGCAGGGTGGTGCCGAAGCGCGCCCGCAGGTCGAACAGCAGCTCCATCACATGGGCGCCGTTGGCGCGGTCCAGATTGCCGGTGGGCTCGTCGGCCAGCAGCAGATGCGGCTCGGCGACGAAGGCGCGGGCCAGCGCCACACGCTGCTGCTCGCCGCCCGAGAGCTGCCCCGGATAATGGCTCAGCCGGTGGCTGAGCCCGACCCCGGCGAGCGCCATCTCGGCCCGCTCGAAGGCATCGGCACGGCCGGCGAATTCCAGCGGCACGGCAACGTTCTCCAGCGCCGTCATGGTCGGCACCAGGTGGAAGGCCTGGAAGACGATGCCGATATGCTCGCGCCGGAAGCGCGCCAGCGCGTCCTCGTTCATGCGGGCGAGCTCGTGCCCGGCCACGGTCAGGCTGCCGGCGGTCGGCCGCTCCAGCCCGGCCAGCAGCATGAGCAGCGAGGTCTTGCCCGACCCCGACGGCCCGACGATGCCGACCGCCTCCCCCGCCTCCACGGCGAGGTCGATGCCGCGCAGGATGTTGACCTCCCCGGAGGCCGCACCCACGGTGAAGACGAGGCCCCGCGCGGCGATCAGGGGCGCGGTGGCGGCAGGGGGCGCGGCGAGGTCCGGCAATGGCGTATCCATGGCAACTGCTTCCGCATATGGCCAAGGCGACCCGCCCCGCAAATCGGCAAAAGGGTTTCGGAATGTTGCTGTGGCTTTGGCTGCTGCTGGCCGTTTCGCCGGCGCAGGCGGCCGAGCTCCGTGTGCTGATGCTGGGCGATTCCATCACCGCCGGCTTCGGCCTGGCGCGCGCCGAGGCGCTGCCGGCGCGGCTGGAGGCGGCGCTGCGGGCGCGCGGCCGGGAGGTCCGGGTCATCGATGCCGGCGTCTCCGGCGACACCACCGCCGGTGGGCGGGCGCGGCTCGACTGGGCGCTCGCCGATGCGCCGCAGGCGGTGATCCTCGCCCTCGGCGGCAATGACGGGCTGCGCGGCCTGCCCCCGGCGCAGACCCATGACAACCTCGCCGCCATCCTCGCCGTGCTGCGCGAGCGCCGCCTGCCGGTGCTGGTCGCCGGCATGCTGGCGCCGCCGAATCTCGGCGCCGCCTATGGCCGCGAATTCCGCGAGACCTTCCAGCGCCTGCAGCAGGAATACCCCGAGGCGCTGTCCTACCCCTTCCTGCTCGACGGGGTGGCGGCCGACCGCGCGCTGAACCAGCCGGACGGCATCCACCCCAATGGCCGCGGCGTGGAGGAGATCGTCCGCCGCATGCTGCCGGCGGTCGAATCGCTGCTCGACCGGGTGGCCGGCGCCGGGTAAGGGGCGGAAAGCGCGCGAGACGTTCAGGAGGGCCCCCCGATGTTGCGGCTGTTCGTCGCTCTCGCCATTCCCGCCGCGCTCAAGGCGCAGCTGGCGGGCCTCGCCGGAGGGATTCCCGGCGCCAAATGGGTCCCGCCCGACAATTATCACCTCACCCTCCGCTTCATCGGCCAGGTCGAGCCCTGGCGTGCGCAGGAGGTGGACGAGGCCCTCGCCACCATCCGCGCCCGCCCCTTCGAGCTCTCCTTCCGCGGCGTCGGCACCTTCGAGAAGGGCGGCCGGATCATGGCGCTGTGGGTCGGGGTGGAGCGCACCGACGCCCTCGCCCATCTGCAGAACAAGGTGGAGACCGCGCTGCAGCGGGTGGGGCTGGAGCCGGAGCGCCGCCGCTTCGCCCCGCATGTCACCCTGGCGCGCACCGAGAAGGCGCCGCCGGACAAGCTGATCGCCTTCGTGCAGGCGCACAACCTGTTCCGCGCCCCGCCGATCACCGTGGACCAGTTCGTGCTGTTCTCCTCTCGCCTCGGCAAGGAGCACTCGGTCTACACGCCGGAGGTGGAGTACGAGCTGGCCTGAGCTTGCCCGGCCGCGCCGCCGCCCCTAGGGTCGCCGCGCCCATGGCCGGCATCCGCGCCCGCATCGTCCAGCTCCTGGCCGCCGTACTGCTGTGGCAGACGGCGCTGGCGCCGGCGCATTGCCTGGCCCATGCGGCGCGGGTGGCGGCCTCCGGCAGCATCATCTGCAGCGCCGGCGGTGAGCGGGTGGTGCATGTCGGGCCGGATGGCGAGCAGGCGCCGGCCCCGGCCGCCGACCCGAGCTTCTGCGCCGCCTGCCATGCCCTGCCGGAAGCGGCGCCGGTCGCCGCGCCGGTGCCGCCGCCGCCCGCCTGGGTGGCGCTGCCCGCCGCCTGGGTGCCAGGGGCGCCGGAAGCCCTGCCGCTCGGCGCCCGCGCGCCGCCCTTCGCCTCCCGCGCACCCCCCGCCCTCTCCTGAGGCCGCTCGCCGGCCCTGACGCCCGGCCACGCGCCTGCGCGGCCGGGCGCCGCCCGCCGATCCTTCAGGAGATTGCACGTGCCACGCCGTCATTCCGGCAGACCGGGAAGCAGCGCCCTGCTCGCCCCGATCCTCGCCACCGCCGCCCTTCCCGCCCTGGCGCAGACGCCGAGCGCCACACTGCCGCCGGTCACCGTCACCGCGCCGATCCTCGCGCTGACGGTCCCCACCAATGACCAGCAGGCGGAGAATTTCCGCCAGACCCCCGGCAACGTCAGCGTGGTCCCCGCCGCCACCTGGCGGGACCAGGCGGGGGTCACGAACATCCGCGACATGCTGGAATACACGCCCGGCGTCTTCGCCATGCCGAAATGGGGCGAGGATTCCAGGCTCTCGATCCGCGGCTCCGGCCTCGCGCGCAACTTCCACCTGCGCGGCGTGCGGCTGATGCAGGACGGGCTCTCGCTGCTGCAGGCCGATGGCAGCGGCGATTTCCAGGAGATCGACCCCCTCGCCTATCAGCGCCTCGAGGTGCTGCGCGGCGGCAACGCCTTCGCCTATGGCGGCAACACGCTGGGCGGCGCCATCAATTTCGTCACGCCGACCGGCCGCGACATGCCGGGCCTCACGCTCCGCGCCGAGGCCGGATCCTGGGGCTTCGCGCGCAGCCAGATCGCCTACGGCATCGCCCGCGACGCCTTCGACGCCTGGGCCGGCTTCACCGCCCAGACCCAGGAGGGCTACCGCCACCACAGCGCCGGCCGCGCCTACCGGCTCAACGGCAACACCGCCTATCGCTGGAACGAGCAGGCGGAAACGCGGCTCTACGTCACCTACCAGAACATCTGGCAACAGATCCCGGGCAGCGTCACCCGCGACCAGGCGCTGACCAACCCGCGCGCCGCGGCATCCGCGAACCTCGCCGGCAACTACCAGCGCAACATCGAAAGCACGCGCATCGGCACCATCACCAGCTTCCGCCCGCAGGAAGGCGTGCTGATCGAGATCGGCGGCGGCATTGTGCTGCGCGAGCTCGACCACCCGATCTTCCAATACATCGACAACCGCACCCGCGATGTGAACCTCTTCGCGCGCGGCACGCTGGACTTCACCATCGCCGGGCTCGCCAACCGCACCATCCTCGGCATCAACTTCGCCTATGGCACCACCGACAACCGGCGCTACGTCAATCTCGGCGGCCGCCCCGGCGCGCCGACCTACGATTCCTACGACCAGGCGCGCACCGCCGACGCCTATCTGGAAAACAGCCTCTACATCCTGCCCGACCTCGCGGTGATCACCGGCATCTCCGCCGGCGCCGCCTGGCGCGCCTCGCAGGACCGCTTCCTCTCCGATGGCGACCAGTCCGGCAGCGGCAGCTGGACCTGGATCAACCCGCGCATCGGCCTCTTGTGGAACGCGACCCCGCGCATCCAGGGCTTCGCCAACGTCACCTGGTCCACCGAGCCGCCGACCCTCTCCGACCTCATCGCGCTGGTGCCTCAGGGTGGCTTCTCCCTGCTCAAGCCGCAGCGGGCAGTGACCTACGAGATCGGCACCCGCGGCGGCGCCGGTCCCTTCACCTGGGAAGCCGCGCTCTACCGCGCGGAGATCCGCGACGAGATCCAGCTCTTCACCCAGGGCAACGGCACCAGCCTCGCCGTGAACGCCGACCGCACCATGCACCAGGGCATCGAGGCCGCGCTCACCTGGCTGATCCGCCGCTTCCTGTTCACCGCCGATGACCGCCTCACCCTGCGCCAGGCCTACACCTTCGGCGACTACCGCTTCGACAAGGACCGCCAATACGGCAACAACCAGCTCCCCGGCGCGCCGCGCCATCTCTACCGCGCCGAGCTGCGCTACAGCCATCCCGCCGGCGGCTGGATCGCACCGACGCTCGACTGGATCCCGCAGGCCTTCTACGTCGACAACGCCAACACGCTGAAGACCGACGCCTACGCGCTGGTCGGCCTGCGCGCCGGCTGGGATTTCGCCAACGGCCTCTCCGCCTTCGTGGACGCGCGCAACCTCGCCGACACCCGCACCATCGGCAGCGCGAGCGTCGCGCCCCGCGCCACCCCGGCCTCCGCCCTGTTCGAGCCCGGCTTCGGCCGCTCGATCTATGGCGGCATCCAAGCCCGCTTCTGAAGGAGAACGCGATGCAGCGCACCCTTGCCCTCTTGTTCGGCACCCTGCTCGCAACGCAAGCCGCCGCGCATGTGACCGTCGAACCGACACAAGCCCAGCGCGGCGCCTACACGCGCGTCACGCTCCGCGTCCCGCATGGCTGCGGCGGCGCCGCCACGCTGCGCCTCGTCGTGCATCTGCCGGAAAGCGCGCCGGCCGCCCGCCCGATGCCGAAGCCCGGCTGGGAGCTCTCCATCGCACGCCAGCCCCTCGCCACCCCCGCCTCGACCGGCCACGGCAACACCGTCACCGACCGCATCGCGGAGATCGCCTGGCAAGGCAACCTGCCCGACGCCCAGTACGACGAGTTCGTCCTGATGCTGCGCATGCCCGAGCAGGGCGACACGCTCACCCTGCCGGTCACCCAGTTCTGCGAACGCGGCCGCAAGACGGAATGGACCGAGATCCCGACCGCCGGCCAACATGCGGACGACCTCAACGCCCCCGCCCCCGCCATCCGGCTCGCGCCGGCACAATGATCGGGAGAACGCCATGACCCCCCGCCGCACCCTGCTCGCCGCATCCCTCGCAGGCCTCGCCATCCCCGCCCGCGCCGCGGAAGACATCACCGCCGGCAGCCTCACCATCTCCCACGGCTGGACCCGCGCCGCCGGCGCCAACGCCACCGGCGCCGGCTTCATGACCATCCGCAACACCGGCCCGCAGCCCGACCGCCTGCTCTCCGCCGCCACCCCCATCGCCCGCAGCGTCGAGCTCCACACCAGCTTCCGCGACGGCGACGTCATGCGCATGCGCCCCGTCCCCAACATCGAGATCCCGCCCGGCCAGACCGTCGAGCTCCGCCCCGGCGGCAACCACATCATGCTCATCGGCCTCGCCGAACCACTCCGCCAAGGCAGCGCCATCACCCTGACCCTGACCTTCGAACGCGCCGGCGAAACCCGCGTCCCCCTCGACGTGCTGGCCGCCGGCGCGCGCGGGATGCAGCACTGAAGGCCCGGCTGCGGGCCAGGAGGGGCGCTGCCCCTCCTGGACCTCCCCGCCGGGGGGCAGCCGTGCCCCCCGGACCCCGCGTCGGCGTACAGGTTCGGAAATGGGAAGGGGCACGTCCCGCCCGGTAAAGCGGCGCGCGGGTTGTGCCCCTTCCCATTTCCGAACCTGCCCTCGGGGTCTGGGGGGCGAGGTCGCCCCCCAGCGGGGAGAGCCCGAGAGGGGCAGCGCCCCTCTCGGTCCCGCACTCAGCCCTGCAGCGCTACACCCTCACGCCGCCGGCAGCCGCACGATGAAGCGGGCGCCGAGGATTTGGCCGTCGGCGTCGCGGCGGTTTTCGGCGCTGATGCGGCCGCGCAGGCCTTCGACGATCTGGCGGCTGATGGAGAGGCCGAGGCCGGAGTGCTGGCCGAAGCGTTCGCCGTGCGGGCGTTCCGAATAGAAGCGTTCGAAGATGCTTTCGATCTTGTGTTCGGGGATGCCGGGGCCTTCGTCTTCCACGGTGATTTCCACTGTGGCGCCGGTGGGGCGGGCGCGGACGGTGACGTGGCCGCGGGCGGGGCTGAAGGAGATCGCGTTGCCGATCAGGTTGCGGAAGACCTGCACGACGCGGGTTTCCACGCCGCGCACGGCGAGGCCTTCACCCGGCGCCTCGAGGTCGAGGATCGGGTCGTCCTCGCTGTCGCGCGTCGCGTTGTGCAGTTCGGTGAGGGCGGCGAGGATCGGCGCGACGTCCACCGGCACGGTCACGGTGCGCGAGAGTTCCGCGTCCACGCGGGAGCTGTCGCTGATGTCGCCGATCAGGCGGTCCATGCGCACGGCGTCGTCGGAGATGATGGCGAGCAGCCGTTTCTGCTGCTCCGGGTTCTCCACGCGGCGCAGGGTCTCGATGGCGCTGCGCACCGAGGTGAGCGGGTTGCGCAGCTCGTGCGCGACATCCGCCGCGAAGCGTTCGTTGGCGTCGATGCGCGCCCACAGGGTGCGGGCCGAGTTCTGCAGGTCGCGCGCCAGGATGCCGATCTCGTCGTCGCGCTCGATCAGGGTCTTGGGCACGGTGAAGCTGCGGCCTTCGCTCTCGCGCATGCGCACCGTCGCGCGGGCGAGTTCCAGCATCGGCGAGGCGATGGTGCGGGCGAGGAAGGCGGAGAGGGCTACGGTCAGCACCAGCGCCGTCGCGAACAGCAGCAGCACCGAGGCGCGGATCTCGAACAGCCGCTGGTCCACGTCGCGCGCCTCGCGCGTCAGCAGCACGATGCCGATGCCCTGGGCGCCACGGCGCGCGGGTTCGGCGACGCTCACCAGCAGCCGGCTGTCGGCGGTGCGCCGGATATAGGGCGTGACGCCGCCTTCGAGCGCCATGCGCAGCTCTTCCCGCCGGTCCGGGCCGAGATCGGGCTGCCAGTCGAAGGAGGGCGCGTCCGGGTTCAAATCCACCGTCACGCTGTCCGGGCGCCCGCCGTCGAGCAGGTGGCGCGGCACCACGCTGACCAGGCGGTCGTAGATGCCGCCGACCGTGGTGCTCAGCAGGTTGCGCGGCTCGGGCGGCGGCAGCGGCTCGGTCGCGATCGCGCCGCCCTGCCCCTCGCGCACGCGGCTGTCGGCGACCAGCAGGCCGGTGTTGTCGAACAATTTGGCCTGCGTGTTGGGCGAGGGCTCGACCAGCCGGCGCAGCAGCGGCCGCGCCACTTCCGGCACCAGCACGGCGCGGTCGTTGTCGATGCGCACCGCGGCCTCGGCGATCGCCCCGGCATAGATCCGCGCCTGGGTCCTGAGCGCCTCCACCTCCGCCGCCAGCAGCCCGTTCTGGTACTGGTCGAGATAGAGCAGCGCCGCGGCGAGCAGCGCCGGCGGCAGCGCGTTCAGCAGCAGGATCCTGCGCAGCAGGGGCGAGAAGCGCCGCGGGCGGGCCGCCGGTGCGGGCGGGGCGTCGCCCTCGGCCGGCGCGGTCAGCGGGGCTTCGGGCATCAGCTCTCCTTGTAGCGGTAGCCTATCCCGTACAGCGTCTCGATCTGGCCGAAATCATTGTCCACCTGCCGGAATTTCTTCCGCACGCGCTTGATGTGGCTGTCGATGGTGCGGTCGTCCACGTAGATGTTCTCGCCATAGGCGGCGTCGATCAGCTGGTCGCGGTTCTTCACCATCCCCGGCCGCACCGCCAGCGCCTTCACCAGCAGGAACTCAGTGACGGTGAGCTGCACCGGGCTGCCCCGCCACAGGCAGGTGTGTTTGGTCTCGTCGAGCACCAGGTCGCCGCGGGAGATGATGCCGCCCGGCGGCGCGCCGCTGCCTTCCGCTCGCGCGCCTTCGTTGCGCCGCAGCAGGGCGCGGATGCGCTCGAGCAGCAGCCGCTGGCTGAACGGCTTGGTGATGTAGTCGTCGGCGCCGAGGCGCAGCCCCATGAGCTCGTCCACCTCCTCGTCCTTGGAGGTGAGGAAGATCACCGGGAGATTCGACCGCTGGCGCAGCCGCTGCAGCAGCTCCATCCCGTCCATCCGCGGCATCTTGATGTCGAGCACGGCGAGGTCCGCCGGCCGTGCCAGCAGCCCCTGCAGCGCGCTTTCGCCATCCGTGTAGGTGCGGACGGTGAATCCCTCCTGCTCCAGGGTCATCGAGACCGAGGTCAGGATATTGCGGTCGTCGTCCACCAGGGCGATGGTTTGTGGCATTCTCTTCTGGTGCTCCGGAGCTCGGGCCGGCTCGCCGGGGGCCGTTGCCGCCCCTCCTAGCCGCGGATTGTGGCACGAGGCGGGCCGCGGCCGCCATGGATCGGCCCCGGCGGCGTCGGTTCCCGCCCGCCCCGACCGGCGCCAGGCTTGAGGCGCCCCGTGCCTCGCCAATATTGTCTCGTTCCCGGAGAAGGGCGGCGATCCTGACGGTGTTCGGGGAAGAGGTGTTCGATTGCCTGTTCGAGGAGCTTGCGAAATCGATGAGCCCCTAGTGTCCTGGCAGCGAGCGGATCGGCGGGCCGCTGAGAACAAGCGCCGGAGCAACGGGAATCAGAAGAAGAAGATTGGGGGGCGGAGTGAACTCCGCCCCCCAAACCCCCCACCTCCTTTTTTTGGATACGGGGAAGCGTGGATAGCTCCGTTCTCAGCCCGAGAACGCTGCGTCGCCTGAGAGTGCGGGAGGAGCAGGCGCCAAGAGTCAAAAAAAGGAGGTGGGGGGGTCTGGGGGGCGGAGTTCACTCCGCCCCCCAGCCTTCTTCGTACACCGTGGCTGAAAGCGCTCTAGTGTCCCGATTCCGGAGGTACGCGGCCATGGGCAGGAGCTTCGGCATCGGGATACGAGCCCGGCGGCGCCTCGCCGCGGCCGGGCGTTGCAGCCCAGGGGGCGGCCATGGCGCCGAGCCCTGAGGCGGTTCACGAGGTGCGGCGCCTGGTGCGCGGCGCGGCCAGCGCCGTGCTGGCCACGGCGGCCGGGGGGCAGCCCTTCGCCAGCCTGGTCACCCCCGCCCCGGCGCCCGATCTTTCGCCCCTGCTCTGGCTCTCCTCGCTGGCCGAGCACACGCGCCAGCTCCGGGCCGAGCCCCGCTGCGCCCTGCTCTACCAGGGCATCGCGGACGGCCCCAACCCGCAGACCGCGCCGCGGGTCACCCTGACCGGCCTCGCCGAGCCGGTGCCGGAGGCGGAATGGCCGGCGCTCAAGCCGCGCTGGCTGGCGCGCCACCCCTATGCCGCCCTCTATGCCGACTTCGCCGATTTCGCCCTGTGGCGCATGCGGATCGTCGCCGCGCTCCATGTCGGCGGCTTCGCCCGCGCGGAACGCCTGAAGGCCGCCGACCTCCTCCCCGACGCTGCCGCCGTCGCCGCCCTCGCCGCCATGGAGCCCGGCATCCTCGAACACATGAACACCGATCACGCGGATGCCGTTGGCGCCATGGCACGAGCCTTGCTCAACTCGAGCGAGGCAGCGGAACGAGCATGGCGCATGATGACGGTCGATGTGGACGGCGCCGACCTTTCCGACGGTAACCGAACGGTTCGTCTTGCCTTCCCCGCGCCGGTAAGCGATGCCGAAGCCGTACGTGCGGCGTTGATCCAGGCGACGCGGGAGGCGCGGGAAACCTTGTCGCAGCGCAGCATGCGCGGCGGCGGGGAAATGCCCTGATCTCGCCACCGGCATCCGCGAAACGCTCGAGGAAAGTGCCGGCAGCAGGCCGGCCGCAATCACTCTGGAGGGACTACCACCGATGCCTGCCCTAACGAAGCTGAGCGGGACTGGCGTGACCAGCATGGGCGAAGTCCATGCGAACCTGACCGCGCCGGCCCTGATCGGCCACGCCCTGAGGCGCGGCGAGGGCAGGCTGTCCGCCGACGGCGCCTTCATCGCCGTCACCGGCGTGCACACCGGCCGCTCGGTGCAGGACAAGTTCGTGGTGCAGGACCCGGCCGTCAGCGACGCCGTGTGGTGGGGCAAGATCAACCAGCCCATGGCGCCCGAGAAATTCACCCAGCTCATCGGCAAGGTGCGCGGCTGGCTCGGCCAGCGTGCGGAACTCTTCACCCAGGATCTCTACGCCGGCGCCGATCCCGCGCACCGCATCCGCGTGCGGCTCGTCACCACCAATGCCTGGCACGCCCTGTTCGCGCGCAATATGTTCATCCGCCCCGCCCGCGCCGAGCTCGACGGCTTCGCGCCCGACTTCACCATCCTGCACGCGCCGGAATTCCTCGCCGAGGCCTCGGCCGACGGCTGCCGCAGCGAGACGGTGATCGCGCTCTCCTTCGCGGCGAGGACGATCGTGATCGGCGGCACCAGCTACGCCGGCGAGATCAAGAAATCCATCTTCACGGTGATGAACTGGCTGCTGCCGGAACGCGGCGTGCTGCCGATGCATTGCAGCGCCAATGTCGGCGCCCAAGGAGATGTCGCGCTGTTCTTCGGCCTCTCCGGCACCGGCAAGACCACCCTCTCCTCCGACCCCGAGCGGCGCCTCATCGGCGACGACGAGCATGGCTGGTCGGATGCCGGCGTGTTCAACTTCGAAGGCGGCTGCTACGCCAAGGTCATCAAGCTCTCGCGCGAGGCCGAGCCGCAGATCTGGAACGCCTCCCACCGCTTCGGCACCGTGCTCGAGAACGTCGTCGCCGATGCCGATGGCCATCTCGACCTCGACGACAACGCGCTCACCGAGAACACGCGCTCCTGCTACCCGATCCACTACATCCCGAACATCGTGGAAACCGGTACCGCGGGCCTGCCGCGGAACGTGGTGATGCTGACCGCCGACGCCTTCGGCGTGCTGCCGCCGATCGCCAAGCTCTCGGCGGCGCAGGCGATGTACCACTTCCTCTCCGGCTACACCGCGCGCGTCGCCGGCACCGAGAAAGGCCTCGGCAAGGAACCTCAGGCAACCTTCTCCACCTGCTTCGGCGCGCCCTTCCTGCCGCGCCATCCGGAAACCTACGGCCGCATGCTGAGCGAGCTCATCGCCCGCCACGACGCCGATTGCTGGCTCGTCAACACCGGCTGGACCGGCGGCGGCTACGGCACCGGCCAGCGCATGTCCATCAAGCACACCCGCGCGCTGCTGCGGGCGGCATTGGATGGATCGCTCGCGAAGGCGGAGTACGCGCGCGATCCCTTCTTCGGGCTGATGATCCCGAAAGCCGTGCCGGGGATTCCGTCCGAGGTGCTCAACCCGCGCGAGACCTGGACGGATAAGGACGCCTATGACCGGACGGCGAGAAACCTCGTGAACCTGTTCGAGAAGAACTTCGAGACCTTCGCAGGCGCGGTCGGCGAGGATGTGAAGGCGGCAGCGATCCGCGCAGCGGCCTGAGGTTGGACACGGGGGGCGGAGTGAACTCCGCCCCCCGAGCCCCCCACCTCCTTTTTTTGGCTTTTGGCGCGGGTGGAGAGGGACGGCATGGCACGGAACATCTTCGGCGGCCCGTTGCTGCCCTGCTCGGTGGCGCCACTCACCGGGTTCTTCCGCGATGGGTGCTGCAATACCGGGCCGGAGGATTTCGGCCTGCACGCCGTCTGCGCGGAGATGACCGCGGACTTCCTCGCCTTCAGCAAGGAAGCGGGCAACGACCTCTCCACCCCACGGCCGGAATTCGGCTTCGCCGGCCTCAAGCCCGGCGACCGCTGGTGCCTCTGCGCGGCGCGCTGGGAAGAAGCCCGCCGCGCCGGCCGCGCGCCCCACATCCTGCTGGAAGCCACCCACGAAGCCGCCCTCCGGATCGTCCGGCTCGAACACCTGAAGGCCCACGCCCTCGACCTGATCTAGCCCCTGAAACGCTTCAGCGCCGGCCACGGGTCCGCCATGACCCAATGCGGCCAGTGCCCCAGACGGCCCGCCGGCCGATCACATTTCACACAGCTGTGTAGTCAATTCGGGTGATGCGCCGCGCGCCGGAGTGGGGCTGGCTTGACCGTGGGAGACGGAGGCTCGCGATGGACGGGATGGCATCGGCTCTCGGCAGCACGACCAGCCGCCGGGCGGTGTGGGCAGCACTCGACGACATCACGGAAGAAGCCGCGGACCTCGCTGGCATCTTCTCCGCCTGGCCGCGCCTGCAGGCGCTGGCCCGGCGGGTGCTGGCGCAGCAGGGCGATGCCGGCCGCGTCTGGCTGCGCGCCCACCCGGTGGCCGAGCTCGCGCAGCAGGACCCGCTGACCGCCTGGTCCTTCCGCAAGCCGCGCGGCTACACCGGCGACGCCCGGCTGCTCGACTACGTCTATGGCCACCCGGTGGTGGCGGACAGCCTGGCGGCGGCCAGCGCGCGCGGGCGCGACATCCACGCCTTCAACCATTGCGAGGCGGCTTCCGAGGCGCTGCGCGACCGCCGCGCCCTGCTCGCGCGGCTGGTCGACGACACCGTCGAGGCGACCGACGGCGCCGCGATCCTCACCCTCGGCGCCGGCCATCTGCGCGAGGCCGAGCTCGCCGAGAACGCCCCCGATGTCGGCCGCTGGGTGGCGCTGGAAGCCGACCAGGAAAGCCTCGACGAGCTGGCCGAGGCGCAGGCCGAGCGCATCCCCGGCCTCGAGCCGGTGAACAGCACGCCGCAGCGCCTCATCCTCCAGCCGCTGCATTACGGCCGCTTCGACCTCGTCTACGCCGCCGGCCTGCTGGAAGCGCTCGAGGACCGCGCCGCCGAGCGCATGATCGGCGCCATGTTCCAGGCGGTGAAGCCGGGCGGGCGGATGCTGGTCTCCAACCTCGTCCACGAGCTGCGCGCCGAAGGCTACATGGACGCCTTCATGGACTGGCGCATGGTGACGCGCGCCGAGCCGGAGCTCGCCACCCTGCTGCACCCGCTGGAGGGCGTGGCGAAGCAGCGGCTCTTCCGCAGCGCCAACGGCGCCATGGTTCACGCGCTGGTGACGAAGGCGCACGATCCGTAAACAGCATGCGCTTGTTCCTGCAACCCGCGCGGCGCCAGAGTGGTTGCCGCAGCGGCGCGCACCATGCGCGACGGGACGGGCACCATGTTCAGGGCAGGTATTCTGGCAGCCATGGCGGCGCTGGGCGCCGCCTTCGGCGTCATGCTGTTCGAGGCGGCGCGGACCAGCCAGGCCGCGGCGGAGCCGCCGGCCGCCGCCACGCGTGACGAGCGCATCGGCGAATTCGCCAAGGCGGCGCTCCGGGCGCGGCTGCAGCGCGGGGAGGATGCGCGCTTCAGCGACGTCGCGGTGGTCCGCTTCGGGCCCGAGGACGAGCGCGCGGTGTGCGGCAGGGTCCAGCTGGCGACCGGCGGCGGGCCGGTTCGCTTCGTGATGCGGGTGGTGCTGCCGCGCGCCGGCGGGCCGGAGCAGTCGCGCGGCCAGCGGCGCTGGGTCTCGGTGCTGGAGCAGGGCCCGGGCGGCCCGATGGCGTCGCGCGATGTCGGCGAGCTCTATTGCCGCCCGCCCGAGGCGGTGGCGGCCGCCGCGGTGGACGCCACCCTGGCCAAGGCGGCGTCGAGCGTCGTCGTGGCGCCGGCGCCCGCCGCCCCTGCTCCCGCCGCGACGCCCGCGCCCGCAACCCCCGCGGCCGCAACTCCCGCGGCCGCCCCGGTGCGGCCCGGCGCACAGAGCGTGCTGGTGGTCAGCCCGGCGCGGCTGCGCTCGGCCCCCAATGGTGGGGCCGATGTGCTGCGCATCGCCGGCCGCGGCGAGCAACTCGCCGTGCATGGCCGCGCCGAGGGCGGCTGGCTGCAGGTGGGCAATGGCGGGCCGGAGGGCTGGATCCATTCCAGCCTGCTCGAGGAGCGGCAGTAGCGGCTGGTTGGGGCGGGAGGATTCGAACCTCCGCATGGCGGAATCAAAATCCGCTGCCTTACCGCTTGGCTACGCCCCATCCGGCGCGCGGGTGAATAGGCATCACGCGGGAGGCGCGTAAAGCCCCCCGCCCCAGCGCCACCATCGCGCCGGCAGCCTCCCTACGGCGCGCGCCGCCTCCCCGGCATCGGCGAACAGGCCGAAGCAGGTGGCACCGGAACCGCTCATGCGCGCGAGCAGGCAGCCCGGCAGGGCGCGGAGCGCGGTCAGCACTTCGGCGATCGCGGGGCAGAGCGCGATCGCCGGCGCCTCGAGGTCGTTGCCCAGCGCGGCGAGGTCGCGCGCCATCGCCGCCGCGCCCTCCCAGCCCGGCGGCAGCGTGGCGCGCGCCGAGAAGCCGCCCTGACGGGCCTTGAACACGGCGGGCGTGGGCAGCGGGAGGCGCGGATTGGCGAGCACCAGCCCGCAGGGCGGGATGGCCGGTGCCGGGCTCAGGATCTCGCCGATGCCTTCCATGCGCAGCGGCTGCGAGGCGAGGCAGGCGGGGATGTCGGCGCCGAGCCGCGCGGCGATCGGCGCCAGGCGCGTCGTGTCCCAGCCGAGCCCCCAGAGGCCGTTCAGCGCGCGCAGCGTCGCGGCGGCGTCGGCGCTGCCGCCGCCGATGCCGCTCGCCACCGGCAGGCGCTTGTGCAGGGCGAGCCTGGCCTGCGTCTCGCGTCCGGCGGCCTCGGCCAGGGCGCGTGCGGCGCGCAGCACGAGGTTATCGGCTTCGGCCGCCAGCGCGGGTGCCTCTGCGCCCTCCAGCGCCAGTTCGAGCGTGTCCGCAGGCGCCGCACTCACCGTGTCCGCAGCATCCGCAAACACGACGAGGCTATCCAGCAGATGGTACCCGTCCTCACGTCGCCCCGTGACGCGCAGGTACAGATTGACCTTCGCCGGCGCCGCCTCGGTCACTGGAGCGCTGCCCACGCCACCCTTCCCAAGTATCAAAAAAAGGAGGTGGGGGGTCTGGGGGGCGGAGTTCATCTCCGCCCTCCAGCTCTTGCTTCCTACCGCTGGACCTGTGCCGTCGGCAGGTTCGGCAGCCCGTCCCGCAGCTTGGCCTCGATGCGCGGCCCTTCGTTCCCTTCGGGCCCCAGCGCCAGTGCCCGCCGCCACTGGAACTGCGCCTCGCGGTGCCGTCCAGCTGCCCAGTAGACATCGCCGAGATGGTCGTTGATGACGCTGTTGCGCGGCTCCAGCTCCACCGCGCGTTCCATCCAGCGGATGGCGCTGGGCAGGTCGTTCAGCTTGTAGAGCGCCCAGCCCAGGCTGTCGGCGATGTGGCCGTCCTGCGGGCGCAGCGCGGCGGCGCGTTCCAGCATGTGGCGCGCCTCGGTCAGGTTCTGGCCCTGCTCGACCCAGGTGTAGCCGAGATAGTTGAGCACATAGGGCTGGTCCGGGCTGAGCTCGAGGGCGCGGCGGAAATCGTTCTCGGCCATCGGCCAGCGGCCAGCGCGCTCCTGGGCGATGCCGCGGGCGTAGAACAGCGCCCAGTCGCCGGCATCGGGGTGGCCGACGCGGCGGATGGCCTCGTCATAGGCGGTGACGGCCTCGGTCCAGCGGCTGCGGGCGCGCAGCAGGTCGCCGAGGCGCGATTCCGGCTGCGGCGCCAGCGGGTAGGCGCTGGCGAGGCGGCGGAGTTCGGTCACCGCCTCGTCGGTGCGGTCCATGCGGTCGAGCAGGGTGGCACGGCGCAGCGCGGCGACCGGGGCGAGCGGGTCGTCGGCGGCGACCTGGCCGAGCAGGGCGAGCGCCGCCTGTTCCTGATGCTCGTCGCCAAGGGCGTCGGCGGCGAGCAGCAGGGCGGGGGCGAAGCCGGGGCGGAGCCGCAGCGAGAGGCGGGTCAGCAGCAGCGAGAACTCCGAGGCGCCCTGGCCGCGCAGCGCGGCGGCGAGCGCCAGCTCGGCCTCGGCGATCCCTTCCACCGCCGAGGCGACGGCGCGCGTCGTCAGGATCTGGCGGCGCGAATTGTCGCCGACGGCGAGGGCAAGGTCGTCCTGGGCGCGGCCGATCTGGTTGAGGATGCGCACCGCCTCGGCGTCCTTGCCGGCGCGGGCGAGGATGCCGGCGGCGATCTGCACCAGGCGGAGCGTGGGCTCGGGCGTATCGGCGAGGGCGGTGCGCACGAAGCGTTCGGCGTCGCGCGGGCGGCCGGCAACATCGGCGATCAGCGCGGCGTGCAGCGCATAGAGGGCGCGGAGCCGCCCGGTCTCCGCATGCGGCCGCAGCGTGGCCAGCGCCGCCTCGGTCTGGCTGCGGCCCTGCTGCGCCCAGGCGACCAGCAGCGGCTGGAGCAGCTGCGCGGCGCCCTGGCGCGGCAGAGCGCGCAGGCGCTGCTCGGCGCGTTCCCAGCGGCCGGCCATGCCGTCGGCGCCGGCGAGCAGCATGGCGGCGAGCGGGTTGTCCGACATGCGGCGGGCGAGCCGCACGGCTTCGGCACGCCCGTCCATGACGGTGGCAACGAAAGCGCGCTGCAGGAGTTCCGGCTGTTCGGGATCCGCCCGCAGCGCGGCGAGCAGCGAATCGGCCGCGATGCCGGTATCGGCCTCCGAAGCGGCGAATCGCCCGGCCAGATAGGCGCCGAAGGCGCCGGAGACGCCAAGCTCGGCGGCGAGGTCCGGTTCGGGCGCGCCCGCGGCGGCGCAAGCGGAGAGCAACGCCGCCGCCAGCAGGGCGACGCGGCGCGGTGAGACAGATGACGCCATGCCTTCACCCTAGCAGCGGCGCGCCGGCCGGCGCCACCGGGGTTTCGCGCGACGGTGGCGGAAATCGGGCAAGACTGGGGGGCGGAGTGAACTCCGCCCCCCAGACCCCCACCTCCTTTTTTTGGCTACGGGGAAGCGTGGATAGCTCCGTTCTCAGCCCACCAACGCTGCGGCGCCTTTGAGTGCGGGAGGAGCCAGCGAGGGGCGGAGTTCACTCCGCCCCCCAACTTTACTGCTCCAGCGTGATGTTCGCGTCGCGGATGACCTGGCCGAGGGCCTCGACCTCGCGCCGCGCCATGGCGTCGAGCTGCTCCAGGGTCATCGCACGGGTAACGGCGCCGCCTTCCTCGGCGCGGCGGCGGATCGCCGGGCTTTCGGCCAGGCGGCCGAGCTCGCGGTTCAGCCGCTCGCGGATCTGGGGCGGCACCGCGGCGGGCGCGGCGAAGGCGAACCAGGCATCCACGGTGAAGCCGGGCAGGCCGGCCTCGGTGGTGGTGGGGACCTCGGGCAGGCCGGGGCTGCGCTCGGCGCTCGCCATGGCGAGCGCCCTCACCTGCCCGGCCTGGATCAGGCCGATCGCCGAGGACGGGGTGGTGATGAACATCTCCACCCGGCCGCCGGCGATGTCCTGCAAGGCGGGCGCCGCGCCGCGATAGGGCACGTGCACCATCGGCACGCCGATCGCCCGGCTGAACAGCACGCCGGCGATGTGCTGGATCGAACCGTTGCCGGAGGAGGCGTAGTTCAGGCGGCCAGGCCGCGCCCGCGCATAGGCGATGAAGTCGACGAGGCTCGCGACCGGCAGGCTCGCCGGCACCAGGATGACATGCGGGGCGATGGTGGCGAGCCCGACCAGGGTGAGATCGCGCACCGGGTCCCAGGGCAGGTTGCGCATCAGCGCGGGATTGCCGGCGTGATAGCCGGAATATTGCAGCAGCAGGGTGTAGCCGTCCGGCGCGGCGCGGACGGCCGCGGTGATGGCGATGTTGCCGTTGGCGCCGGGGCGGTTCTCGATCACCACCGGCTGGCCGAGCGCCTGGGAGAGCGGCTCGGCATAGAGGCGGGCGGCGAAGTCGGTGCCGCCGCCGGGCGGGTTGGGCACCAGCACGGTGACAGGGCGCGTGGGCCAGGCCTGGGCGCGGGCGGGCGCGGCGAGCAGGGCGGGCGCGCCGAGCATGAGGCGGCGGGTCAGGCGCATGGCGTTTCCTCTCCCTCGTTGCGGCGAGGATGCGACGGAACCGGCGTGGGCGGGAGTGGCGTGCGGCGGAGCGCGGCGTGCGGGTCGGGCGACGCCCTCTCCCGGCTTGCGCGGGGCTTGCGAGGGTCGCCGCCTGGGGCCGGGAGCGGCGCCGGCGCCCCGGCTTTGCGCCCCGCGCATGCTCGCCTAGGCTGGCGGGCAGGCCAGACGGGCCCACCTCCCCGCCGGATCAAGGAGACGCCGATGTATCCGAATGTGCAGCTGTTCGTGAATGGCGAGTGGCGCAACAGCCGCTCCGGCAAGACGATCGACGTGCTGAACCCCGCCACCGAGGAGAAGCTCGGCACCGTCGCCCATGCCGAGAAGCCGGACCTCGACGAGGCGCTCGCCGCCGCCGAGAAGGGCTTCGCCACCTGGCGCAAGGTGAGCGCCTTCGAACGCAGCAAGCTGATGCGCAAGGCGGCCGACATCTTCCGCTCGCGCGCCGGCGACATCGCCAAGCTGCTCACCCTGGAACAGGGCAAGCCGGTGGGCGAGGCGAAGATGGAAGTGCTCGCCGGCGCCGACGTGATCGACTGGTTCGCCGAGGAAGCACGCCGCGCCTATGGCCGCGTGATCCCCGCCCGCGCCGAAGGCGTCTACCAGCTCGTGGTGAAGGAGCCGGTCGGGCCGGTCGCGGCGTTCACGCCGTGGAACTTCCCGATCAACCAGGTGGTGCGCAAGCTCTCCGCGGCGCTGGCCACCGGCTGCTCGATCATCGTCAAGGCGCCGGAAGAGACGCCGGCCTCGCCGGCCGAGCTGATCCGCGCCTTCGCCGATGCCGGGCTGCCCGCCGGCGTCGCCAACCTGGTGTACGGGGTGCCCGCAGAGATCTCCTCCTACCTCATCGCACACCCGATCATCCGCAAGGTGACCTTCACGGGCTCCACGCCGGTGGGCAAGCAGCTCGCCGCGCTGGCGGGGCAGCACATGAAGCGGGTGACGATGGAGCTCGGCGGCCACGCGCCGGCCATCGTGTTCGACGACGCCGATCTCGACCTCGCGGCGAAAACGCTGGCGGGGGCGAAGTTCCGCAACGCCGGCCAGGTCTGCGTCTCGCCGACGCGCTTCCTGGTGCAGGAGAAGTCCTACGAAGGCTTCGTCGAGAAATTCGTCGCCGCGGCCAAGGCGGTGAAGGTGGGCGACGGCCTCAGCGAAGGCGTGCAGATGGGCCCGCTCGCGCATGACCGCCGCGTGCCCTGGGTGGAAACCCTGGTGCAGGATGCGCAGGGCAAGGGCGCCAAGCTCGCCACCGGCGGCAAGCGGATGGGCAACAAAGGCTATTTCTACGAGCCGACCGTGCTCACCGAGGTGCCGCTGGAAGCCCGCGCGATGAACGAGGAACCCTTCGGGCCCGTCGCGCTGATCAACCGCTTCACCGACTTCGACGAGGTGGTCGAGGAAGCCAACCGCCTGCCCTATGGCTTGGCGTCCTACGCCTTCACGCGTTCCGCCAAGACCGCGAACGCGATCGCGGCGAAAGTCGAAAGCGGGATGATGACGATCAACCACCTCGGCCTCGCACTGCCGGAAGTGCCGTTCGGAGGGGTGAAGGATTCCGGGTACGGCTCCGAAGGCGGATCGGAGGCGATCGAGGCGTACCTGAATACGAAATTCGTGACTCAGGCGGGGCTGTAAGCAAGAAAGAACTGGGGAAGGGAGTGAACTCCCTTCCCCAGACCCCATCCCTCCTTTTTTTGGATACTTGGCACAGGTTCGGAGGGCAGTACGGGCAGCCCGGAGCGTTGTCGGGTTGAGAAGGCAGGCGAAATGCGGGTGGCCCGTAGGAGTTCGAAGGCCAGGGCGGGCCACAAGCCAAGCTATTGGCCAGGAACAGCGGCGCTACGGGTAGCCCGCAGCGGTTTCGGCGGGGTGGTTTCCGGACAATAGGCCGGGGTGGCCAAAGGCCGGACCGAGTCCAGGCGTTGATCCCAGGAACATAGCAGGAACCTCTGCCCCGAGGGAAATCACCTTTCCACCGCGTATGCTCGCGGGGTCTGGGGGGCGCGGTCGCCCCCCAGCGGGGAGAGCGCGAGAGGGGCGGCGCCCCTCTCGCATCCTCACTCGATCAGGCTGGCGGACGGGTCTTCGGCGGCCAGCGCGGCGAGGGTGTCCAGAGCCGGCGCGAGGTCCTCCCGTGGCGGCGCCGCGAGCGCCAGGCGGACGGCGTTCGGCGCATGGCCCGACGCGGCGGCGAAGGACGCCGCGGGGGTCACCGCGACGCCGCGACGCGCGGCGGCGGCGACGAAGGTGTCGGCGCGCCAGGTGCCGGGCAGTTCCAGCCAGGCGTGGTAGGCGCGCGGATCGGCGATCAGCGACAGCCCGGCGAGGCGCTCGCGCGCCAGGGCGGCGCGCTCGGCGGCGTCGCGGCGCTTGGCGGCGGCGAGGCGGGCGGCGGTGCCGTCCTGCATCGCCTGCGCGGCGCAGGCGATGCAGAAGCCCTGGGCGCCCCAGGCGCCGGTGCGGAGCGCCACCGCCACGCGGTCGGTCAGCGCGGGCGGGCAGACCAGCATGCCGGCCGTGAGGCCGGGCGCGACGCGCTTGGACAGGCTGTCCACGGTGATGACGCGGTCCGGCGCGTAGGCCGAGAGCGGCTTCGGGCAGGGATCGAGGAGGAAGGCGTAGACCACGTCCTCGACGGCGGTGACGCCGAGGGATTGCAGGGTTTGCGCGATCGCGGCGCGGCGCGCCGGCGGCATGGTGACGCCGAGCGGGTTGTGCAGGCTGGGCTGGAGATAGAGGGCGCGAAGCGGCGCGGCGCGGTGGGCATGCTCGATCGCGTCGGGGCGGACGCCCTCCTCGTCCATGGCAAGCGGGACGGCGTGCAGGCCAAGGCGGTGGGCGATTCCCTTGACGACCGGATAGGTCATCGCCTCGAAGCCGATGCGCTCGCCAGGGGCGGCGAGGGAAGCGAGGGCGGCGGCGATGCCCTGGCGGCCATTGCCGGCGAACAGGAGGGTCGCCGGGTCGGGGCGCCACTCCTCCGGCTGGGCGAGGAAGGCGGCGGCGGCCTCGTGGGCAGCGGCGCCGGCGCGGCGGGGGGATTGGCGCAGCGCGGCGGGGAAGGAATTGTTCTGAGTGGCGCGGAGGATTGCCTCGGCGATGATCGGGGGTTCCTCGGGCAACAGGGCGAAGTTCATCTCGAGATCGATGAGGCCGGGCGGGGTGTGGCGCGGGGCCGCGGGCGCGGCGGCGGCGCGCACGAAGGTGCCGCGCCCGACCTCGCCGCTGGCGAGGCCGCGGCGGACGAGCTCGGCATAGACGCGGCCGGCGGTGGAAGGGGCGATCCGGTGGCGGTAGGCGAATTCGCGGCTGGGGAGCAGGCGCTCGCCGGGGCGCAGGCGGCCGGCGGCGATGTCCTCGGCGAGGCGGTCGGCGATGGCGCGGAAGCTTTCCATGGCGGCGTTTTGTACCGAGGACAATGTCTCTGTTGAAGGGGAATATTGTGCCGAGTATCTCTGGTATCAGTCGAGTTGCACCGAGGAAAGCGAGAGATGCTCGAGACAATGGGTTTCCGCCCGCTGGTGTGGCGGGAGGGTCGGGGACGGATGCGGGCGGCGCTCGGGCGCGTCGCCCTGACCTGCCGGATCTGGTCGGATCGTTGGCGGACGCGGCAGTACCTGGCGGATCTGCCGGAAGAGCGGCTGCGCGACCTCGGCATCACCGAGGCCGAGGCGGCGGTGGAAGCGCGCAAGCCGTTCTGGCGGTACTGAACGGCGCGGCGGCGTCGCCGCTGGGGGGCGGAGTGAACTCCGCCCCCCAGACCCCCCACCTCCTTTTTTTGATTCCAGGGAAGCGTGGGGAGCTCCGTTCTCGGCCCGACGACGGCGCGGCGCCTGAGCGTGCGGGAGCCACTCAGTGCCAAGTCGCCAAAAAAAGGAGGTGGGGGTGTGGGGGCGGAGTTCTCTCCGCCCCCACTCTTTCTTCTTCCGAGTCCAGTTCCGACGGCGGGTAGGCGCAGGCTGCCGCGCGGATTACACAGGTGCCGGGCGGGATGGAGCGGACGCGATGTCGGCGCGGCGCAGGACCTATTGGGGCGTGAGCGTTGGCATCCTGATGGTGCGCACGCATTTCCGCCGCTTCGCCGGCGATATCGGCCATGCCGGCACCTGGCCGTTTCCCGTGCAGTACCGGATCGTCGAGGCGGCGACGCCGGACCGCATGACGCGCATGCATGAGGCGAGCCTGCTCGAGGATTTCATCGCCGCGGGGCGCGAGCTGGTGGCGGCGGGGGTGGATGGGATCACCACGACCTGCGGCTTCCTCTCGCTCTATCAGCGCGAGCTGGTGGAGGCGCTGCGGGTGCCGGTGGCGACCAGCGCGCTGCTGCAGGTGCCGATGGTGGCGCGGCTGATCGCGGCGGACCGGCGGGTGGGGATCCTGACCTTCGACGGTGCGGCGCTGACCGGGGCGTATCTGGCGAATGTCGGCGTGCCGGCGGACACGCCGGTGGTGGGGATGCCGCCGGATTCGGAGTTCGTGCGCGCGATCAAGCAGGGCGACGACACGGTGCCGTTCGAGGTGCTGCGCGGCGAGGTGGTGGAGGCGGCGCGCGCGTTGCAGCGGCGCGAGCCGGCGCTGGGGGCGATCGTGTGCGAGTGCACGAACCTGACGCCGTTCAGCGCGGACATCGCGGCGGCCTGCGGCGTGCCGGTGTATGACGCGGTGAGCCTGGTGAACTGGTTCCACGCCGGGCTGCGGCCGCGGCGTTTCGTGCAGGAGGGCTGAGGGCGTCGGTCGCGTGAGATCTGGCGGCCCGTCTTTGGATGGCACCGGAATGTTCGCAAGGGGCGCGAAGCGGTCATTGCCGGCTGTCGTGCTGTCAGGCAGGCTCGGCGGCGCCGGCTCGACCAATCAGGACGAGGCGATGCGCTGCGCCTACTCCGCCCGGATGCCGGCGGCCCGCACGACCTCGCCCCAGCGTACCGCTTCGCCGGCGACGAAAGCCGTGTACTCAGCCCGCGAGAGTGCGCGATAGGGCGCCGTGCCCAGGCGCTCCAGCAAGGCCGCGCCGTCCGGCGCCAAGAGTGCGCCCACAATCTGCTCATGCAGACGGTCCGCGATGCCAGGCGGGAGCGCGGCCGGGCCGAAGAAGCCGAACCAGGGTCTCGCGACCAAGTCCAAGCCCTGCTCGCGGAAGGTCGGCGTGCCGGGGTAGCGGGCCAGGCGTTGCGGCTCGGCGATCCCGAGCATCCGCAGGCGGTCGTTGTTGGTGAACACGGGAGTGGGGGCGATGGTCGCTTCGATGCGCCCGGCCATGACCTCTATGATGGCGGGGTCGGGGCCGCGGAACGGCACGTGCGTGATGTCGAGGCGGGTCAGTTGCCGCAGGGCCTCGACGGCGACATGCGCGATGGTCCCGTTGCCCGGAGTGCCGATGCGCAGGTTTCCGGGCCGCTCGCGTGCCGCGGCGAGGAGGCTTGCAAGGTCCCGATAAGGCGCGTCGGCGGCCACCGCGAGGGCCAGGGGCGTCTCACCAAGGGGCGCGATATGCGTGCAGTCGCGCACCGGATCATAGCCGATGGCTCTGTACATCGCCGGCGCGATCGCGTGCGAGGCGATGTTGCTGACGCCCAGGGTGTACCCGTCCGGCGGTGCCTTTGCCACCGCATCCGAGCCGATGGTGCCGGCCGCTCCGGCGCGGCTCTCGATGACGAAGGGCTGCCCAAGGGACGTGGGGACGCGCTCGCCCAGATAGCGGGTGACCGCATCGGCGAAGCTACTGCCGGGTGGCCAGGGCACGACGACGCGGATCGGTCGCGTTGGCCAGGCAGAGACCTGCGCCCGCGCGGTAGCGGCGAGCATGACCGCTGGCACGGCGCAGGCGGCAGCGAAGATGTCTCGACGATGCATCTGTCCTCTTCGGCGGCCCACCGAGGCTGACCTGCGCGGGATCGCAACCGGCGGACGGTGAATGCGCTCGGCGCTACGCCCGGCCGAGGAGGCTGGTGGTAGGTTCCGGCCCAAGACTAGGGCTAGCTGAAGCGGGTCTGCAACCAGATTGCATGCGGCCCAGCGGAGCCTCGGCCCGAAGGCGCGAGTGTCCGCTCAGGGTCGAGAACGGACGCTTCGAGCAGCGGCGGTGCCGCTTGTGCCCCTGCCCCGTTCTCAACCCGACAACGTGGCGGCGCGCGCGGATGCGCTCTCCGCCAGCACCAAGTCACCAAAAAAAGAGGGTGGGGTCTGGGGAGGGAGTTCATCTCCCTCCCCAGCTCTTTCTTTTACGCGGCCTGCTTCGTCAGCATGTTCTGGCGCACCAGTTCCTCCGCGATCTGGATCGCGTTCAGTGCGGCGCCCTTGCGCAGGTTGTCGGACACGCACCAGAAGGCGAGGCCATTCGGCACGGTGGGGTCGCGCCGCACGCGCGAGACGTACACCGCGTCCTCGCCGGTGCATTCCGCTTGGGTGACGTAGCCGCCGTCGTCGCGGTGGTCGAGCACGATGATGCCGGGCTGCGCGCGCAGCGCCTCCCAGGCCTGGGCTTCGGTGATCGGCCGCTCGAATTCGACGTGCACCGCCTCGGCGTGGCCGATGAAGACGGGAACGCGGACGCAGGTGGCGATCACCGCGATGTCGGGGTCGAGGATCTTCCGCGTCTCGACCGCCATCTTCCATTCCTCCTTGGTGGCGCCGTCGTCCATGAATTTGTCGATGTGCGGGATGCAGTTGAAGGCGATCTGCTTGGTGAATTGCTCGGCCTTCGGCGCGTCGTTGACGAAGATGCCGCGGGTCTGGCCCCACAGCTCGTCCATCGCTTCCTTGCCGGCGCCGGAGACCGACTGGTAGGTGGAGACGACGACGCGCCTGATCCTGGCGAGGGCGTGCAGCGGCTTCAGCGCGAGCACCATCTGGATGGTGGAGCAGTTCGGGTTGGCGATGATGTTGCGCTTCCTGAACTGCGCCAGCGCGTGCGGGTTCACTTCCGGCACGACGAGCGGGACGTCGGGCTCCATGCGGAAGTGCGAGGTGTTGTCGATGACGACGCAGCCGGCGGCGCCGGCGCGCGGCGCGTGGATGGCGGAGACCGAGGCGCCGGGCGAGAACAGGCCGATATCGGTGCCGCGGAAGTCGAACTTCTCGAGGTCGCGCACCTTGAGGACCTGCTTCTCGCCGAAGGAGACTTCCTGGCCGGCGGAGCGGCCGGAGGCGAGCGCGATGACCTCGCTCGCCGGGAAGCCGCGCTCCGCGAGGGTCTTCAGCATCTCGCGCCCCACCGCGCCGGTGGCGCCGACAACGGCGACCCGATAGGCCATTGGCCGTACTCCTGATCCTGCGTCTGGGGGCGGGGCTTTAGGGCGCCGAGGGCTGGGTTTCAAGCGACCGGTACGAAGGAAACACGATGGAAACCAGGAATGGGTTGACTTGATCCTGGCCGCAAGGCTCTTTCCCGGCCCGCGGGGCGTTGAGGGAGAGACCACCATGGTTCTCAAATTCGGCACCGCGGGCGCCGATGGGCTGGACGGCACCAGCGGCGCGGACACGCTCTATGGCGGCCCGACGACGCTGGCTTCCAGCGACAATGCGGACGACACGCTGAAGGGCTTCGGCGGCGACGACTTGCTGGAGGGGTTCGGCGGGAACGACAGCATCCTCGCCGGCTCCGGCTTCGACACCGTCAATGGCGGCGACGGCGACGACTTCATCGATCTCGGCGCCGATGGCGGCAACGCGTTGGGGTGGAACGGCAACGACACCATCATCGGCTCCGCGCCGACCGCGCATAGCGAGACGGTGTCGGGCGGCCCCGGCAACGACGTCATCTCGGTGAGCGGGTCGGGGGGGCGGGACTCCTCGTCAGCATCGCCGGCAATGCGGGCGACGACACGCTGACCGGAAGCAACACGGCGGACTACATCACCGGCGGGTCGGGGCGGGACAGCATCGCCGGCGGCGGCGGCAACGACACGCTGGCGGACGACAATGTCGGCTTCGCGAACACCGATGCCGACACGCTGCTGGGCGGCGCGGGCGATGACAGCCTGTGGAGCTATGGCGGCGCCGACGTGATGGATGGCGGCGCCGGCGACGACCAGGCGCTGCTCGAGCGGACCAATCTCGCGAGCGGGCTGGTGTTCGTGCCGGTGAGCAGCGATGTCGCGACGGTGCTGGCGGACGGCACCTCGGTGATCCATGTCGAGCGCTTCAACGTGCAGGGCAGCAGCACCGGCAATGATTCGCTGGCCGGGCTCGGCGCCTCGGACACGCTGGTCGGGTGGGGCGGCGACGACACGCTGCGCGGCAATGCCGGCGGCGACTACCTGCGCGGGGTGGACGGCAACGACGTGCTGGATGGCGGCGCCGGCAACGACACCATGATCGGCGGCGGCGGCAACGACACCTATCGCGTCACCGATGCCGGCGACGTGACGGACGAGACGCTGGACAATGACGGCGGGCGCGACCTGGTGCAGTCCTGGATCGACTGGACGCTCGGCACCGGCATCGAGAAGCTGATGCTGATGGGGCGCGGCGATCTCGACGGCACGGGCAACGATCTCGACAACCGCATCACCGGGACGATCGGGATGAACCTGCTGAGCGGGGCGGGCGGCGACGACCTGCTGATCGCCGATGACGGGGCCGACACGCTGGATGGCGGCAGCGGCGCCGACACGATGAAGGGCGGCGACGGCGACGACCTCTACTTCGTGGACGACGCGGGGGATGTCGTGATCGAGCCCGGCGCGGGCAGCAGCGACACGGTGATGACGTCCTCCGACTGGGTGATGGGCGATCATGTCGAGTTGCTGGTGCTGACCGGCAGCGCCGGTCTCGTGGTGACGGGGAATGCGCAGGGGAACCTGATCCTCGGCAATGCGGGGTCCGACGTGCTGGACGGCGGCGGCGGCAACGACACGCTGGTGGGCGGCAGCGCGCCGGGTGCGCCGGATACCATGGTGGGCGGCGACGGCGCGGATTCGCTGGTGGGCGGCGTGGCGGGCGACCTGCTGGTGGGCGGCGCCGGGAGCGACACCATGGCGGGCGGCGGCGGGTTCGACAGCTTCCGCTACGACGCGCCGGGCGATGGCGTGGACACGGTGCTGGACTTCGCGCCGGGCGAGGATCTGTTCGAGATCTCGAGCTCGGGCTTCGGCGGCGTGCTGGACGAGGGGCCGCTGGCGGCGGCGAATTTCGCGCTGGACGCGGCGAGCGGGCCGGGGCCGCAATTCGTGTATCACAGCGCGACCGGGCTGCTGGTGTGGGACGCCAATGGCGACGCCGCGGGCGGGGTGACGAAGATCGCCAAGCTCGTTGGCGCGCCGGCGATCGGCGCGGGCGACTTCGAGGTGTTCGGCTGATCCGCCGCGCGCGGCCGGCCCCTTGACCGGGGCCGGCCTGGCGCGGTGCAGTGGCCTCCGCGCCTGGGCGTGCGGAGGAAGCGAATGGATCGGCAGCGAAGCGTTGCCGCGGTCGCATGAGTTTGCGGGCGATCGTGCTTGGGGCGGCCGCGGGGGGCGGGTTTCCGCAGTGGAATTCGGCCGGGCCGGGCTGCGTGCGGGCGCGCGCGGGCGACCCGGCGGCCAAGCCGCGCAGCCAGGCCTCGCTGGCGGTGAGCGCGGATGGCGAGCGCTGGGCGGTGCTGAATGCCTCGCCGGATCTTAGGCAGCAGATCGCCGCGACGCCGGCGCTGCACCCGCGGCCGGCGCGGGGGTTGCGGGATTCGCCGATCGCCGCGGTGGCGCTGACGGGGGCGGAAGTGGATACGATCGCCGGTCTGCTGGTGATGCGCGAGCGGCAGGCCTTTGCGCTGTACGCCGGGGCGGCGACGCTGGCGGCGCTGGAAGCGAACCCGATCTTCACCGTGCTGGACCGGACGCTGGTGCCGCGGCGGGAGATGGCGCTCGGGGTGCCGGTTGCGGTTGCCGACGCAGCGGGGGTGCCGTTGGGCGTGACCATCGAGGCCTTCGCGGTGCCCGGGAAGGTGGCGCTGTTCCAGGAAGCGGAAGGGCGCGACCCGGGGCGCGCGGATGCGGGAGAGACGGTGGGGCTCGCGGTCGCCGCCGGCGGGGCGGCGCTGCTGTTCGTCCCGGGCTGCGCGGCGATGACGCCGGCGCTCGCCGCGCGCATCGCGCAGGCGGACACCGTGCTGTTCGACGGCACGCTGTGGCGCGACGACGAGATGATCCGCGCCGGCGTGGGGACGAAGACCGGCGCGCGGATGGGGCACATGTCGCTCGACGGGCCGGAAGGAACGCTGGCGGCGTTCCGCGACATCCCCGTGCGGCGGCGCATCCTGATCCACATCAACAACACCAATCCCGTCCTGCTGGAGGACAGCCAGGAGCGCGCGGCGGTGGCGCGCGCCGGGTGGGAGGTGGCGGAGGACGGCATGGAGATCACGCTATGAACGAGCTGCTTGCGCCCGAGGAGCTGGAGCGGCGGCTGCGCGCGATCGGCGAGGAGCGCTACCACATCCTGCACCCCTTCCATAAGCTGCTGCACCATGGGCAGCTCACCAAGGGGCAGGTGCAGGCCTGGGCACTCAACCGGTACTACTACCAGGCCTCGATCCCGCGGAAGGATGCGAGCCTGCTGGCGCGGCTGCCGACGCCGGATCTGCGGCGCGAATGGCGGCGGCGGCTGGTGGATCATGACGGCGACGGGGAGAAGCCGGGCGGCGTCGAGCGCTGGCTGAAGCTGACCGATGGGCTGGGGCTGGAGCGGGGATATGTGACCTCGCTCGCCGGGCTGCTGCCGGCGACGCGCTACGCGGTGGATGCCTATGTCGCCTTCGTGCGCGAGCGCAGCGTGCTCGAGGCGGTGGCGTCGTCGCTGACCGAGATGTTCTCGCCGAACATCATCAGCCAGCGCGTGGCGGGGATGCTGCAGAACTACGACTTCGTCACCGAGGAGACGCTGGCCTATTTCACGCCGCGGCTGACCCAGGCGCCGGTGGATGTCGCCTTCGCGCTCGAGTACTGCAAGCGCGAGGCGGCGACGCGCGAGCAGCAGGAGCAGGTGATGGCCGCGCTGCGCTACAAATGCGACCTGCTGTGGGCGCAGCTCGATGCGCTGCACTACGCCTATGTGACGCCGGGGCTGCCGCCGCCGGGCGCCTTCGTGCCGGCGCCATGAGCGGGGTGCCGCGGCTGGCGCGCGGCGTGCGGCTCGCCGAAGACAAGGCGCGCGGGCGCTGGGTGCTGCTGGCGCCGGAACGCATGCTGGTGCCGGACGAGACCGCGATCGAGGTGCTGCGGCTGATGGACGGGGCGCGCAGCGTGGACGCGATCGTGGACGCGCTCGCGGCAGTTTACGCGGCGCCGCGGGAGGAGATTGCAGGGGATGTGGCGGCGATGATTCAGGAGTTGGTCGAGAAGGGGATGGTGGAGACGGGGTGACAGAGGTTGGACACGGGGGGCGGAGTGAACTCCGCCCCCCGGACCCCCCACCTCCTTTTTTTGATGACCGGGAAGCGTGGCGAGCGCCGTTCTCGACGCGACAACGGCGTGGCGCCTGAGAGTGCGGATGCCACCAGCGCCAAGAAGCCAAAAAAAGGAGGTGGGGGGTTTGGGGGGCGGAGTTCATCTCCGCCCCCCAAGCTTATCGCGCCCCGCGCCGCATCACGACGCGGTCCGTCGCCGGCGGCGTTGTCATGCCCTCGACGAAGCGCCGCAGCTCGGGCGAGTGCTTCACCATGCTCTCGCCGGCGGTCACCAGCGCCTGGACGTCGGCCGCGTCGATGGTGAGGCCGGTGGGGATCAGCTCCAGCCGGGCGCGCGCCGCGGCGTCCGGGTAGTCGGCGAGGGCGATGTGCACCACGGCGCCGTGCACGTCGTCGCAGGCGTAGCCGGCGACGCGTGGCCCGGTTCGGCAGCGCAGGGTGCGGATGTCGCGCGCCAGGCTTTGCACCTCGTCGTCCGCGAGCACCAGCGTCTCGATGTTGTAGTTGTCGATCTGCCCGCCGGAGACGCCGGCGAAGATGGTGGACAGGCCGCTCACCACGCGCTGGCGGGAATAGGAGGGATCGGCCGCGGCCTGGCCGTCCACGCTCAGCACCAGCACGCGGCGCAAGCCGGCGAGCTGGGGCGCGTAGTTCTGGATCTGGCCCTGCACGATGAGCAGGCTGTTCAGCGTCGCGCGCAGCGCGAGGTTGTCGGCGATGCCGCCATCCATCAGGTGGACCCAGGGCGTGCGCTCGGCGTCGAGGTAGCGCGCCATGGTCTGGGCCACGCGCCGGGTGCGCGGATTGGCGCGGATGAGGTGGCGGTCCGGCGGCTCGGCGATGGGCGCGCGGCAGTCCGGGCCGCGATGGTTCTGCAGGGTGACCGGCGAGAACAGGACCGGGAAGCCGTTGGAGGCGGCGACGGCGCGCGCCAGGGGGAAGCTGCGGAAATCCGAGCAGATGAGATCGAAATTGTAGGCGGTGAAGCCGAACGGCGTGCCGAAGGAGAAATCCGTGGCGTTGACCGAGACCTGCGGCCGGCCGCGCGCGATCAGCGTCTCGAAGGTGGCGCCGCGGAACATCAGGCGGTCGTAGATCTCCGCCATGCGGTCATTGGTGCCGTAGAGCGGGTTGACCAGCCATTCCCAGTGCCAGGGCAGCAGATAGGTGCCGTAGATGTAGGCGTTGATGTCCACATCGAGGAATTCGGGGCCGAAGGTCTCGAAGTGGCGGTCGCCATGGAGGCCGTAATGGGCGGCGGGGAAGCTGCCGCCGGAGACGCCGGCGATCTGGTCGATCTCGTCGATCAGGCGGCTGCGGCGGCCTTCGATCTCGAACTCCATGTCGCGCAGCGCGCGCAGCGCGCCATGGGCGAAGGCGGCGGAGCGCTTGCCGCCGCCCGAGAAGCTGACGAGCATCAGGAGGTCCGGGGCGCCGCCGCGGGCGTTCACCGAATCCAGCCGGTAGGCGGTGCCGTTGCCGGTGCTGCCGGCGAGCGGCTGGTTCATCGGCACCTGGGTGCTGGCGCAGCCGGCCAGGGCGAGCAGCCCGGCCAGCCAGGGCAGCAGGAAGCGGCGCTTGGAGTTGCCGGGCGCTTGCCCTATCTCCCCCCTTCTGAGGCCGGCCGCGACCGCCCGGCGCCCCCGGAATCCCATGACCGACACGCCGCTCTCCCGTATCCGAAACTTCTCGATCATCGCGCATATCGACCATGGGAAGTCCACCCTGGCCGATCGCCTGATCCAGTCCACCGGCGCCCTCTCCGACCGCGAGATGAAGGAGCAGGTGCTGGACAACATGGAGCTCGAGCGCGAGCGGGGCATCACCATCAAGGCGCAAACCGTGCGGCTGCAATACCGCGCGCGGGATGGCGCGACCTATGAGCTGAACCTCATGGACACGCCGGGGCATGTCGACTTCGCCTATGAGGTGAGCCGGAGCCTGGCGGCGTGCGAGGGCTCGCTGCTGGTGGTGGATGCGTCCCAGGGGGTGGAGGCGCAGACCCTGGCGAATGTGTATCAGGCGATCGATGCCGGGCATGAGATCGTGCCCGTGCTGAACAAGATCGACCTGCCGGCGGCGGAGCCCGACCGGGTGAAGCAGCAGATCGAGGACGTGATTGGGCTGCCGGCGGACGATGCGGTGATGATCAGCGCCAAGACCGGGCTGAACATCGAGGGCGTGCTGGAGGCGATCGTGACGCGCCTGCCGCCGCCCAAGGGCGAGGCGGAGGCGCCGCTGAAGGCGCTGCTGGTCGATAGCTGGTACGACGCCTATCTCGGCGTGGTGGTGCTGGTGCGGGTGAAGGACGGACGGCTGCGCAAGGGGCAGCGCATCCGGATGATGTCCACCGGCGCGGTGCACACGCTCGACAATGTCGGCGTGTTCAGCCCGAAGATGATCCCGGTGGAGGATCTCGGGCCCGGCGAGATGGGCTATGTGACCGCGGCGATCAAGACGGTCGCGGACACCAAGGTCGGCGACACCATCACCGAGGACCGCCGGCCGGCGGCGGAGCCGCTGCCCGGGTTCAAGCCCTCGATCCCGGTGGTGTGGTGCGGGCTCTATCCGGTGGATGCGGACGATTTCGAGAAGCTGCGGGAGAGCCTGGCCAAGCTGCGGCTCAACGACGCCTCCTTCCACTATGAGCCGGAGACCAGCGCGGCGCTGGGCTTCGGGTTCCGCTGCGGGTTCCTCGGGCTGCTGCATCTCGAGATCGTGCAGGAGCGGCTGTCGCGCGAGTTCGACCTCGACCTGATCGCGACGGCGCCTTCGGTGGTGTACCGGATCCGCAAGACCGATGGCGAGTGGATCGAGCTGCACAACCCGGCCGACATGCCGGACGGGTCTGTGGTGGAGGTGATCGAGGAGCCCTGGATCAAGGCCACCATCATGGTGCCGGACGAGCATCTCGGCGCCGTGCTGACGCTGTGCAACGACCGGCGCGGGCAGCAGGCGGAGCTCACCTATGTCGGGTCGCGCGCGATGGCGGTGTACCGGCTGCCGCTGAACGAGGTGGTGTTCGACTTCTACGACCGGCTGAAATCGGTGAGCCGCGGCTATGCGAGCTTCGACTACCAGATGGACGGCTACGCCGAGAGCGACCTCGTGAAGATCTCCATCCTGGTGAACAACGAGCCGGTGGATGCGCTGAGCTTCATGGCGCACCGCAGCGCCGCGGAGAAGCGCGGCCGGCAGATCTGCGAGCGGCTGAAGGAGCTGATTCCGCGGCAGCTGTTCAAGATTCCCATCCAGGCGGCGATCGGCGGGCGGGTGATCGCGCGGGAGACGATCTCGGCGCTGTCGAAGGATGTGACGGCGAAGTGCTATGGCGGCGACATCACGCGCAAGCGGAAGCTCCTCGAGAAGCAAAAGGAGGGCAAGAAGCGGATGCGCCAGTTCGGCAAGGTGGAGATCCCGCAGAGCGCCTTCATCGCCGCGCTGAAGATGGACGCTTGACGCGGCGCAATTCGCTACTGGCGAACATGATGCTCTGGTAACATTTGCGTCCGAGGCCGGGAGGAGTGAGACGAATGACACGACTGATGCGCCGCGCCCTGGTCGCGGCGGCCATGGCGGCCCCCTTGATGGCGGGCGCGGCCGTGGCACAGGGGCAGTTCCCGAACCGCACGATCACCATCATCGTGCCCTTCGCCGCCGGCGGGCCGACCGACACGGTGACCCGGCTCGTCGCCGAGGCGATGGGGCGCGATCTCGGCCAGACCGTGGTGGTGGAGAATGTCGGCGGCGCCGGCGGCACGCTCGGCGCGGCGCGCGTCGCGCAGGCGCGGCCGGATGGCTACACGCTGCTGCTGCACCATATCGGCATGGCGACGGCGCCGACGCTCTATCGCCGCCTGCCCTATGACGCGGTGAACGGGTTCGAGACCATCGGCCTGGTGACGGAAGTGCCGATGACGCTGGTGGCGCGGCCCGACTTCCCCGCGGGCACGCTGCAGGAGGCGATCGCGGTGATCCGCGAGCGGCGCGAGAACCTGAACTACGCCAACGCCGGCATCGGCGCGGCGAGCCACCTCTGCGGGCTCCTGCTGATGAGCCAGGTGGATGCGCCGATGACCACCGTGCCGTTCCGCGGCACCGGGCCGGCGATGCAGGAGCTGATGTCGGGCCGCGTGGACCTGATGTGCGACCAGACCACCAACACCACCGAGCAGATCCGCGGGCGCACGGTGAAGGTGTTCGCGGTGACGACGCCGGAACGGGTGACGAGCCTGCCGGAAGTGCCGACCACGCGCGAGGCGGGGCTGTCGGGCTTCGAGGTTTCCGTGTGGCACGGGCTCTATGCGCCGCGCGGCACGCCGGCGCCGGTGGTGGAGCGGCTGTCGCGCGGGCTGCAGGCGGCACTGCGCGACCCGCGGCTGATCGCGCGCTTCGCCGAGCTCGGCACCACGCCGGTGGCGCAGGAGCGCGCGACGCCGCAGGTGCACCGCGCGTTCTGGCAGGCGGATATCGCGAAGTGGCGGCCGCTGATCCAGGCGGCGGGGCAGTACGCGGACTGAGGAAAAAAAGATCGGGGAAGGGAGATGAACTCCCTTCCCCGAACCCCATCCCTCCTTCTTTTGGCCACTTGGCGCCAAGCGGCTCCCGCACTCTCCACCCGCACACCGTTGTCGGGCCGAAAACGGAGCGCGTCACATGTGCCAAGTGGCCAAAAAAAGGAGGTGGGGGGTCTGGGGGGCGGAGTTCACTCCGCCCCCCAGTCTTTTCTTCGTCGCGCCCATGGCTTGACACCGCCGGAAGCGGAGGGGAGCCTTTTTCGCGCCTTCCGTCTTCGGAGACTGCGTGATGCCACCCGTCCTGAGCCGCTTGCTGCCTGCGTTGGCGCTTGCACTGTGCATGACGACCGCGGCCGGCGCGCAGGATGCCGATCACCCTGCCGACCGGCCGATGGTGGTCGGCTCCGATTTCGGCATCGCGCCGTGGATGGTGCGTGGGCCGAGCGGGCCCGAGGGCTTCGGCGTCGACCTGATGAACGAGATTGCGCGGCGGCTCGGGCGGCCCGGCGTGGAGATCGTGGACGTCAATTTCTCCGGCCTGTTCGCCGCCCTCTTCGCCAAGCGCTTCGAGTTCACCGCCAACCCGCTCAACATCACCGAGGAGCGGGCGCAGCGGATGCTCTACACCGAGCCGTTCTTCGCCACCGGCAACGGCTTCATCACGCGGCGCGGCGTGGCGATGGAGGGATTGCAGGCGCTGCGCGGCCAGGCGGTGGCGGTGAACCGCGGCACCATCAGCGACACCTGGGCGACCGCCAATGCCGAGCGCTACGGCTTCGAGGTGCAGCGCTACGACACCTTTCCCGACAGCGTGCAGGCGGTGCTGACGCGGCGCGCCTTCGCCGCGATCAACGAGATTCCGACGGCGGTCTATGCCGCCAGCCAGAACCGCAACATCGCCGTGGCCTTCCGCGACTACACCGGCCGCAATTTCGGCATCGCCTTCCGCCCGGACGACCGCGCCTACCGCAACCGGGTGGAGGAAGTGCTGGAATGCATGAAGCAGGACGGGTTCCTGGCGCGGCTGCATGAGCGCTGGTATGGCAGCCCGCCGCAGCCGGGCACCTCGATGACGGAGGTGTATCCGGGCTATGGCCCGCCGGGCCTGCCGGGATACGAAGACACGCCGCACACGCCGCGCTGTGGCTGAGCGCGGCGCGGAAGGCGCCGCGGAAGGCGCCGCGGCCCGCCCGCACGCTGCGGCGGGGCGGTGCGCGGCGCCAAGCATGGCCGCGGGATGAGCGGCTTCGCCGAGCACTATCTCAACCTCGAGGTTCTGGCGCAGTACGGCCCGGGCATCCTGGGCGGGTTGTGGGTGACGCTCGGCGTCGCGGCGGCCACGGTGATCATCGGGATCGGGTTCGGGCTGCTGCTGGCGGTGCTGCTGGCGGCGCGCATCGCGCTGCTGCGCTGGCCGATCGTCGCCTGGATCGAGGCCTTTCGCACCCTGCCGCAGCTCGCGGTGATCATCTTCGTCTATTTCGGCCTGCCCTATGCCGGGGTGACCGTCTCGCCCTTCTGGGCGACCGCGGGCGCGCTCGGCGCGGTGCTCTCGGCCTTCGCGGCGGAGATCTTTCGGAGCGCCATCCAGGCGCTGCCCAGCGGTCAGTGGGATGCGGCGGCGGCGCTCGGGCTGCGGTTCCGCGCGACCTTCTTCCTGGTGATCCTGCCGCAGGCGGTGCGGCTCGCGGTGCCGCTGCTGACCAACCGCGCGATCGCCATCATCAAGGGCACGGCGCTGGGCACCGCGGTGTCGCTGCCGGAGATCCTCGGCCGTGCGCAGAGCGCGATGGCGATCGCCGCCAATCCCTCGCCGCTGACCCTGGCGGCAGCGCTGTATCTCGTGCTGTTCCTGCCGCTGGTGGTGGCGAGCCGCTGGCTGGAGGCGAGCCGAGTGGTGCCGCGCTGATGCCGGAAGGGCTGCAGATCCTGATCGAGAATTTCTTCGACTGGGACAGCGCGCTGCGCGCCTGGCCGCTGCTGGCGCAGGGTCTCGGGCTGACGATCGGGCTGGCGGCGGTGGCGCTGCCGCTCGGGCTGCTGCTCGGTCTGCTGATCGGGCTGGGCTGCGCGCTGGGCGGGCGGCTGGCGCGGGCGGCGCTGATCGTCTGGATCGACCTGTTCCGCGCCTTCCCGGTGCTCGTGCTGCTGATCCTGATCTTCTACGGGCTGCCCTTCCTCGGGCTGCGGCTGCCTGCCTTCGCGGCGGCGGTGCTGGCGCTGGTGCTGAACAATTCCGGCTACTTTGGCGAGATCTTCCGCGCCGGGCTGGCGAGCGTGCCGCAGGGGCAGCGCGAGGCGGCGGCGGCGCTCGGGCTGACGCCGCTGCGCGCGGCCTGGCTCGTGGTGCTGCCGCAGGCGCTGCGCGGGGTGGCGGCGCCGCTCGCCTCGAACTCGCTCGAGCTGGTGAAGGCGACCTCGGTCGCCGCGCTGGCGGCGTTGCCGGAGCTGCTGCGCAGCGCGCGCGTCGCGCAGGAGCAGACCTACAACCCGACGCCGCTGATGATGGCGGCACTGCTGTATTTCGTGCTGCTCTGGCCCTTCGCGCATCTGGTGGCGCGGCTGGAGCGGCGCATGCTGGCGCGAGAGGCGCGGTGATGAAGCAACGTATGCGAGAAAGGCTGGGGAGCGGAGTTGAACTCCGCCCCCCAGACCCCCCACCTCCTTTTTTTGACTCCGGGGAAGCGTGGCGAGCTCCGTTCTCAGCCCGACAACGGCTCGGCGGCTGAGAGTGCGGGAGGAGCAAGCGCCAAGAGTCAAAAAAAGGAGGTGGGGGGTTTGGGGGGGTCGCGGCACTGCCGCGACGTGAACTCCGCCCCCCAATCTGAAGCAGGGCGGAGGCGCGAAGATGGCGGGACGGCTGGCGGGCAAGGTGGCGTTGGTGACGGGTGGCGCTTCGGGCATCGGGCGGGCCATCGCGTTGCGCTTCGCGCGCGAGGGTGCCGTGGTGGTGATCGCCGACGTCACCACCGCGGTGCTAGAAGGCGGCGTGCCGACCCATGAGGTGCTGGCGGCGGAGGGGCTGCGCGCCGAGGCGCTGCGCTGCGACGTCTCGCGCGAGGAGGATTGCGCGGCGGCGGTGGCGCATGCGGTCGCCGCGCATGGCCGGCTGGACGTGCTGGTGAACAACGCCGCGGTGCGGCTCGGCAAGACGCTGCTCGACTGCACGCGGGCGGAATGGGATGCGCTGATGGCGGTGAACGTCACCGGCGTGTTCCTGATGGCGCGCGCCGCGGTGCGTGCGATGCGCGCGCAGCCGCCGGTGGGCGAGGTGCGCGGGCGCATCGTCAACATCTCCTCCCAGCACGGCATGGTGGCCTCGCCGGAGGACATCGCCTATGGCACCTCCAAGGCGGCGGTGGTCTACATGACGCGGCAGATCGCGGTGGACTATGCGCGCGACGGGATCGTCTGCAACGCGGTGGCGCCGGGGAAGATCCTGACCGGCAAGGGCGGCCGCGCGGTGGAGCCGCGCTGGATCGAGTACAGCCATGCGCGCACGCCGTGGCCGCGCCTGGGGCGCGTGGAGGATGTGGCGGGGGCGGCGCTGTTCCTCGCCTCCGAGGATGCGAGCTATGTCACCGGGCACAACCTATTGGTCGATGGCGGCTGGATGGCGTTCTGAGGCAGGCCCGGGCGGCCTGGGCAAGAAGGCCCGGCGCTGGACACCGGGGGCGGAGTGAACTCCGCCCCCGGACCCCCACCTCCTTTTTTTGGTGACTTGTTCACCAGGCGGGCGGGCGCCGGAGAGTGCGGAGTTCACTCCGTCCCCCGGTTCCTTCGCTCCAGCGCCCGTGCATAGACCTGCCGGCGCGGCAGCCCCGTCGCCTCCGCCACCGTCGCCGCGGCGTCCCGCAGGCTGAGCCCCGCCGCGATCGCCTGGTCCAGCCGCGCGTCGAGATCCGCCTCCCCTGCCCCTGCCTCCTCGCCCGCCGGACCCACCACGATCACCATCTCGCCGCGCGCTTCCGCCGCCGCGTAATGCGCCGCCAGCTCGCCCAGCGTGCCCCGCCGCACCTCCTCGAACCGCTTGGTCAGCTCGCGCGCCACCGCGGCGGGGCGATCGCCGCCGAACGCCTCGGCCATCGCGGCCAAGGCCTCCGCCACCCGGTGCGGCGCCTCGTAGAACACCAGCGTCGTCGACAACCCGGCCCGCTCGGCGGCGCGCAGCCGGCCGAGCTCCGCCGCCCGCGCCCCTGCCCGCGCGCCGAGGAAGCCCGCGAACAGGAAGGGATAGGGCGGCAGGCCGGACAGGGTCAGCGCCATCACCGCCGCATTGGGGCCCGGGACCGCGCTCACCTTCACGCCGGCGGCGATCGCCGCCCGCACCAGCCGGTAGCCGGGGTCGCTCATCAGCGGCGTCCCGGCATCGGAGGCCAGCGCCAGCCTCGCGCCGGCTTGCAGCCGGGCCATCAGTTTGGGGACTTGCGCGGCCTCGTTGTGTTCGTGCAGGGGGATCAAAGTCACGGAGACGCCATGCCGGGCGAGCAGGCTCCCCGTTACCCTGGTATCCTCGCACAGCACCGCATCGGCGGCGCGCAAGGCTGCCAGGGCCCGGGGCGACAGGTCGCCGAGATTGCCGATCGGCGTGGCGACCAGGGTCAGGGGGGCTGCCGCATGTTCGGGAGGTTGAATCGCCAGTGATGTCTCGTCGCCGCTCAAGCGGGCCCCTTTCCCTTCTGCTGGTCGGGCTGTTTGTCCTCCTCGCGGGCTGCGCGCAGCAACCCTCCTTCATGCCGCGCTTCGGCGGCGGCCAGCCGGGGGCGCCGGAGCCGCCGCGCACCCGCGTCGCGCTGCTGCTGCCGCTCACCGGCCCGCAGGCCCCGCTCGGGCGCGCCATGCAGCAGGCGGCCGAGCTCGCCCTGTTCGAGAACGGCTCGCCCGACGTGGATTTCCTCCCCCGCGACACCGGCGGCACCACCGCCGGCGCCGCCGAGGCGGCGCGCCGGGCGGTGGCCGATGGGGCGCGCCTCATCGTCGGCCCGCTGACCGCGGCGGAGACCTCGGCCGCCTCGGTGGCGGCGCGCGGCGGCTCGGTGCCCATGCTCGCCTTCACCAATGATTCCGCCCAAGGGGGGCCCGGGGTGTGGATCCTCGGGGTGACGCCGGAACAGCAGGTGCGGCGGGTGGTCGGCGCCGCCATCTCGGGCGGCGCGCGGCGCCTCGGCATGGCCGGGCCGGACAACGCCTTCGGCCGCGCCATGGCCTCCGCGCTGCGCCAGGCGGCGGAGCAGGCGCAGCTGCCGCCGCCGGTGGTGGTGCTGCACGCGCCCCGCGCCGATGCCGGCCGGGTGGCGAACGATCTCGGCCAGCAGGGCGCCGGCGGGCTCGATGCCGTGCTGCTCGCCGAAGCCGGCGCCACCGCGCGCGGCATCGCGGCGCAGCTGCCGAATGCCGGGCTCACCATCCCGCCGCTGCGCCTGCTCGGCCATGCGCTGTGGGCGCAGGAGCCGGGGCTCGGCGGCGAGGCCAACCTGGTGGGCGCGCTGTTCGCCGCCCCCGATCCGCAGGCGCGCGCCGCCTTCGAAGCCCGCTACGCCGCCGCCTATGGCGAGCGCCCGCCGCGGCTGGTGAGCGTCGCCTACGACGCCGCCGCGCTGGCCGCCCGCGCGGTCGCCTCCGGCCGCGGCCAGCCGCGCATCGAATCGGGCGAGAGCATCGCCGGCGCCGACGGGCCGCTGCGCCTCGCGCCCAATGGCCAGGTGGAGCGCGGCCTGGCGCTGTTCAGCGTGGATGCCGCCGGCGAGCCGACGCTGGTGGATGCGGCGCCGCGGCCCGGCCTGTTCGGCTTCTGAGGGAGCGCAACCCCGCCGCGCAGCATGCTCGGCCTCCGCCCCCGTCCTGGCGCCTGGCTGCGCGGAGCCCTGCTGATCGCGGCGCCGCCGCTGGCGATGACCCTGCTGCTGCTGGCGCTCGGCGCGATCGGCCCCGGCGCGGCGGCGGCGCTGCTGGTCGCCGCGCTGCTCGGTGCGGCCGCCGTCGCGCGGCTCTGGCTCGGCAATCTCAGCCGGCTCGCCGAGCAGCTGCGCCGCGCCGCGGCAGTGGACGGACCGCTGCCGGCGCTCGAGGTCGCGCCCCTGCTGCCCGCCGTGCAGGAAGTCGCCGACGGCGTCGCCCGCCTCGCCCGCTCGCTGGCCGAGCGCAACGCCCTGGTCGAGCGCCTGCGCCGCGCCGACGCCGCCATCCTGGACAGCCTGCCCGATCCGCTGCTGGTGCTCTCCGCCGCGCGCGTGCCGCTGCGCGCCAACCGCGCCGCGCAGCTGCTGCTGGGGGTGCCGAGCGGCACCGGCGCGCCGCCGGCCGACATGGCCGCCCTGCTGCGCCATCCCTCCCTCGCCGACACGCTGGACCGCGCGCTGGCCGGCGAGGCGCCGCCCTTGGTGGACCTCGTCCTGCCGGTGCCGGTGCTGCGCGAGCTCGCCGCCCAGGTCATCCCGCTCGACCCGCCGCTCGCCGATGGCGGCCGCCTGCTGGTGGTGCTGTCGGACCGCACGCGGGAACGCGCGGTGGAACGCATGCGCGCCGATTTCGTCGCCAATGCGAGCCATGAGCTGCGCACCCCGCTCGCCAGCCTGATCGGCTTCATCGAGACGCTGCGCGGACCGGCGCGCGACGACATCGCCGCGCAGCAGCGCTTCCTCGAGATCATGGCCGAGCAGTCCGAGCGCATGCGCCGGCTGATCGACGACCTGCTCGGCCTCTCGCGCATCGAGATCAGCGAGCACCAGCCCCCGGTCGGCCGCGCCGATCTCGCCGCGGTGGCGCAGGCGGAGGCCGAGGCGCTGGAGCCGCTGCTCGCCGCCCGCCGGGTGACGCTGGACACCGAGCTCGCCGAGGGCGCCACCGCGGCGCCGGCGGACCGCGACCAGCTCGCCCAGGTGGTGCGCAACCTGCTGGAGAACGCGATCCGCCATGGGCGGGAACATGGGCGCGTGCGGCTCAGCGTGGCGCGGCTGCCCGCCGGCGTGCCGCGCCTGCCGCCGCGGGCAGGCGTGCTGCTCACGGTGGCCGATGACGGGCCGGGCATCCCGAAGGAACACATCCCGCGGCTGACCGAGCGCTTCTACCGCGTGGACAAGGGACGGTCGCGGGCGGCGGGCGGGACCGGGCTCGGGCTGGCGATCGTCAAGCACATCGTGAACCGGCACCGCGGGCAGCTCTTGATCGAGAGCGAGGAAGGACAGGGGGCGACGTTCCGCGTGTGGCTGCCGGCGGAGCGGAAGTGAGGAGAAAGGATTGGGGGGCGAAGATGAACTCCGCCCCCCAAACCCCCCACCTTTTTTTTTGACTACTGGCGCCGGTGGGACCGTACGGCAGGGGGGCGTTACGCTGTCGCGTTTGAGATGGGTACGCAGGCTGTGCGCACTGTTCATTCCAAAGACTCACAGTAAATCACGGGGCGGGAAGAAAGTCCGTCCAGCGTAACGCTCGCGACTGCGGCATCTTGGTCTGCGACGAGAACACCCCGAACGCAGGCGAGTCCCGGCGAATGGAAGCCTCCGAACGCAGGCTCGGTCAGATCCTGACCGACCAGATCCGCTACGAGATCCCACCCTACCAACGCCCCTACTCCTGGGAGACCGGTAACGTCGAGCAGCTTCTCGACGACGTCTGGGAGGCATTCCAGGCCCAGGACGACGAGTATTTCATTGGCTCGCTGATCACGATCGAAAAGAAGAAAGCCGAGCACTACGAGGTCGTTGACGGTCAGCAGCGCCTTACCACGCTCAATCTGATATTTGCGCGCCTCCGCGACGCGCTGGATGAGCCCGCGAAATCTACCCTGGGCGCGATCGTGCTACCTAAGAACGTGCTGACCGGCGAGGAAGAGGCGCCCCGGCTCATCTTACGCTCAAGGGACCAGGCGTTCTTTCGGCTTCATGTTCTTGCTGCGAAGCCCCTGGGGGACACCGATCGCAAGAAGATCGAGAAGGAGCAGGATGCGCCGAAGCGCCGCATCATCGAGAATCTCGGGACCATAGATGCCTTCATCGCCGACAAGACCCGGCAGACTCTGATGCTCTTCGCCAATTTCCTGCTCACGCGGGTCTACGTCGTTTTCGTGACGACAAAGTCACTGCAATCGGCGCACCGGCTCTTCAACGTCCTGAACGCGCGTGGCGTGCCCTTGTCGAACGCCGACCTCATCAAGAACATGCTCTTCGGCAAGCTTCCTGGGGGACTGACCGGAGCGCAGAACTCGATGAGCGCTGGCTGGAGCTCGAAGAAGAGATCGGGATCGAGCGGATGGATCAATTCCTTGGTCACCACCGGACTGCGGTGACCGCGGCGAAAGCCCGAAAAACGCTGCACGAGGAATACGGCCCCCTTGTTTCGGCCAGCCCTTCCCCTTTCGACTTTGTGGGCGAGATTACGAAGTCGGCCCGCAACTACGTCCGCGTTCAACAGAACGAGCTCGGCAGCATAGGAGCGAAGCGCGCACTTCGCTCGCTTCACAGGGTCGAGTTCGAGGAGTGGATACCCCCGCTTCTCGCGTTTTTGAATGCCCCGGTGACCGGAATGAGTGAGGACGAGTTCATCACCCTTTTTGAAAGGATAACTTATCAGAACTGGGTGCGCCGCCTCGCGTTCACCGCGCGTTTGACAGTCTATTTCCAGCTAATCAATGCGATTCGCGCCGGCGCCTCGGCGCAAGAGGTGCGTGCCATATTTCGGCAGAACGGCCGTGACGCAGAGTTCGCGGCGCTTCTCGACGGGGAAGTCTATGGGAAGCCCTTTGCGGGAGCCGTTCTGCTGCGCATCGAGGAAGCAGACCAGGATGATTCGGTCACAAAGGATTATGGGGGCAAGATCACCATCGAGCATGTCCTACCTCAGGCGATGAAGGACGATTATTGGCGAGCCCGCTTCACCGAGGAAGCACATCGCCTCTGGCTGCACCGACTTGGAAACATCGCCCTGCTTGCCGGAACGAAAAACTACAGAGCCCAGTATTTCGCATTCGATCGCAAGAAGGCGATCTACAGGGAACGGAACAACAAGGTGTCGTTCGATACCACGAAGTGCATCCTGGACGAGCCCGAATGGGGCCCCGCCGCAATTGGGGCACGGCACGGTGTCATGATGGAGAGTGCGATCCGCCTCTGGGGCCTGGGCTGACCAGCTCACCGCAGTGCGCCGACGCCGATGCGATAAGCCTCCGCACTCTCAGGTAGCGCGTCTTTGATGGACCAAGAGGGCGGCCCTCACGCTTCCCAAGTCGTCAAAAAAAGGAGGTGGGGGTCCGGGGGCGGAGTTCTCTCCGCCCCCGGTGTCCGACGTCGGGCCTTCAGGCCGGCGCCGCCGCAGGGCCGCGCGCCTCAGAACAGCAGCCCCTTCCGCAGCATGCCGTGCACGCCCTTCTCGCCGTTCACCGTCTGGGTGACGCGGAAATCCACCGCCAGCGAGCAGAACTGGTAGGCATCGGCGTCCGAGAGGTTGGAGCGCGAACAAATGAAGGCGATCATCTCGCGCAGGGCCTGCTTCATCGCGAGGTCGAGGTCCTCGTTCATGCCCATCGTGATGTAGTGGGCCGCGGTCTCGGCGCGCGGGAAGCGCAGCGCGGGCTGCGCGGGGCCGCCGCCCTTCTCCAGGGTCAGGCGGAAATGCCCGGTGAGGTTCATCTCGAGCGCGTTGATGCAGACCTCGCCATCGCCCTGCACGCCATGGCCGTCGCCGGCGGAGAACATGGCGCCCTCGGTCCACACCGGCAGCCATAGGGTGGCACCCTCGCCGAGCTCCTTGTTGTCGAGGTTGCCGCCATGCGCGCGCGGCTCCTTGGTGTTGATGGCGCCCCAATCGGCGGGCGGTGCGACGCCCATCACGCCGAAGAAGGGTGCGAGCGGCAGCTCCAGCCCGCCTTCCTGCGGCCCGAAGGGCAGGCGGCAGGTTCGCGCATCGCGGTCCACCGGGATGTGCAGCATGCGGCGATAGGGAAAATCCTCCGGCAGCGTGCCCATCAGCGGGCGGAAGCCGCAGAAGCCCCAATCGGCGCCGAGCTCGATCCTCTCGATGTCGACGCGTAGCGCGTCGCCGGGCTCGGCGCCCTCGACCGCCACCGGGCCGGTGACGATGTGCGCGCCGAGCCGCGGGACCTGCGCGTGGATCGCCGGCAGCGCGGGATGCACCGCCATCATCCGCTCGCGCGGCGGCATCGCCTCCGGCCCGCCGGAGACGCATTCCAGCACGACGAGATCGCCCGAGCGCACCGTCACCACCGGCGGGATGGACGCATCGAACACGCCCCAGCGACAAGTCCCGGGACCGGCCGCAACGCGATGAGTCTCGGGCATCATGAACCTCCTACAGCCAGCCCTTGCGCTTGAAGTACCAGATCGGCAGCAGCGCCGACACGATCATCATGGCGATCGCCATGGGATATCCGAAACCCAGCTTCAGCTCCGGCATCACCTCGAAATTCATGCCGTAGATGCTGGCGATCAGGGTGGGCGGCATCAGCGCCACCGAGGCCACCGTGAAGGTCTTGATGATGGCGTTCTGCTCGACATTGATGATGCCGAGCACGGCATCGAGCAGGAAGTTCGCCTTGTTGTTGAGGAAATTCGCGTGCTCGACGAGGGAGCGCACGTCGCGCACCAGCGTCTTGATCAGCGTCTGGTTCTCCTTGCGCACCGCGGTCGCCTTCTCGGCGCCGACGAAGGTGAGGATGCGCGACAGGCCGAGCAGCGTCTCGCTCGCCCGCGTCGTGACTTCCCCGACCTGGCCCAGCGTGATCAGCGTGTCCTTGAGCTGGTGGTCGCGCCGGTTGGCCTTGATGTTGGACCGCGCGGCGCGGAAGGTGGACTGGCTCGCGCGGTCCATGTCGGCGCCGACGCGCTCGAGGATGTCGGCGAGGCGGTCCACCACCTGCTCGAAGAGGTGCAGCATCACCGCATCGGGCGAGGTCAGCAGCAGCCCCGGCGTGCGCTGCGCGCGGGCGCCGAACACGGAGAACGCCTTCGGGGTCGCGTAGCGCACCGTCACCAGCGTGGTGTTGGTCAGCACGAAGCTGATGGCGGTGGAGCCGTACTCGCCGATGTCGATGCCGTAGAGGAAATTCGCGGTCAGGAACAGCGCATCCTCCTCGCGGTAGAGGCGCGAGGAGCTCTCGATCTCCTGCATCTCCTCCCGCGTCGGGATCTCGAGCCGGAGCGCCTGCTGCACCGCGAGCTCCTCCTGCGGGCTCGGGTTCAGCAGGTCGATCCACACCGCGCGCCGCAGCTCCTCGGGGGCGGCGGCCGCGGCGGCGATCGCGCCGGCATCGCCCGGCAAGGCCTTGGTCAGGTCGGACACCGCGCCCTCGCGCACCAGGCAACGGCCACCCTCCAGCGTCCAGGTCGTCAGCATGGCACGCGGGCTCCGAGGATCGAGAATGACGGGTGGTGGGTTTCTGAAGGCCCGGCTGCGGGCCAGGAGGGGCGCTGCCCCTCCTGGACCTCCCCGCCGGGGGGCAATGCTGCCCCCCGGACCCCGCCGGGAACCGGGCCCTGCAAAGGGAGGGGCATCACGGGCGCGCCGCTTCACGCGTTGCGCCGTGCCCCTCCCTTTCCAGGGCCAGGATCATGAGGTCCAGGAAACGCCTCGCCTCCTGGCGGGGAGAGACCGTGAGGGGCAGAAGCCCTCGCGGTCCCGCAGCCGGCCTCGAGAAACCACCGCCCGCCTTCTAGACCCGTGGCTTGGCTTCCGCCACCCCGGGCAGGCCGAAGCGCCGGGTCACTTCCGGGAAATTCGCCGCTTCCGGATGGCGGCCGGAGGGCGTCGTGCCGTCCGCCGCGCGGACGAGCTGGCAGGTCCGCAGCCCGGCGCCGCGGGCCGCGTCGAGCTCCTCGGCGATGTCGGAGAGGAACAGGATGTCGGCCGGCGGCATGGCCAGCGCCTCGGCGATGCGCGCGTAGGACGCCGTCTCGCGCTTGGCGCCGAGATGCGTGTCGAAGAAGCCGGCGAAGAGCGGCGTCAGGTCGCCGGCGACGGAGTGCCCGAACAGCGTTCTCTGGGCCGCGACGGAGCCCGAGGAATAGACCGCGAGGCGAACGCCGCCTTCGTGCCAGGCGCGCAGGGCATCCGGCACGTCGGGCCAGAGATGGCCCTCGAGCCGCCCGTCCTCGAAGCCCGCCTGCCAGATCAGCCCTTGCAGCTGCTTGAGCGGCGTCGCCTTCGCGTCCGCCGCCATCCAGCGGCGTAGCGCGGCCAGCGGTTCCTCGCCGGGTGCCGCTTCGCGCACATCACGCAGGATGGCGGCGACCTCGGGATCATCGCCGCGGGAAGCCAGGAAATCGGCCAGCGCCGCCTCCGCGAAGGGGAACAGCGTCTCCTTCACGAAGGCGATCGCGCTGGTGGTGCCTTCGATGTCGGTGACGACCGCGCGGACCGCGCTCAAGCCGTCACCGGGAAGCGCTCGGCCATGTCGGTGCCGGTGTAGTGCGGCACCCAGCCCGAGGTGTCGGTGAAGATGCGCAGCGCGGTGAAGGAGGGCGCGGTGCCGGCATCGAACCAGTGCCTGGTGTTGGCCGGCACGGAGATCAGGTCGCCCTGCTCGCAGCGCGCATCCCACACCTTGCCGCCGACATGCATGACGAAATTGCCGCCGCCACGGACGAAGAAGCGCACCTCGTCCTCGGTGTGGATGTGCTCCTGGAGGAACTTCGCGCGCAGCGCTTCCTTCTGCGGGTGGTCGGGGGTCATGCTGAGCACGTCGGCGCTGCCGGCGCCGCCGTCGCCCATCAGCCCGTCGAGATGGGGCTTGTAGGCGGCGAGGATTTGGTCGGGCGTGGCGCCCTCGGGCACCGAGACGCCTTCCCAGCGCTCGAAGCGGACGCCGATCTCGCCGAGGGCGGCGGCGATCTTCTCGGGGTCTTCGGTCTTCAGGACCTCGCGGCCGGTCTCGGCCTCCCACACGGTCAGGCGGCTCATCGCAGCCTCCTTTCTTCCAGCTCGCAGAGCAGCATGAATTCCAGCGCTTCCAGGCGCGCCAGGGCGGCCGGCATGTCCGGCGCCCACACATATACGCCGTGGCCGCGGATGATGTAGCCCGGCGGGGGTGCGCCCATGGCATCCCAGCGCCGCTCCAGCGCGGCCTGGAGGCGGGGGATGTCCTGGTCGTTGTCGAGCACCGGGACGTCGACGGAAATTTCGTGGGTCGCGCCGCCGGGAAAGGCTTTCAGGAGCTCGTAGCCGGAGAGTCGCACCGCATCCCCGGCGGCGCGCGACAGCACGGTGTTGGCCACCGAATGCCCGTGCAGCACGGCGCCCGCCTCCGGGAAGCGGCGATAGACCCCGCAATGCAGCAGCGTCTCGTAGGAGGGGCGTTCGCCCGGGACCACGGGGTGGCCCGCGAGATCCACCAGCATCACATCGGCCGGCTCGAGCATCCCCTTGTGGCGGCCGGAGCGGGTGATGGCGACCTGCCCCTCCGGCAGCCGCACCGAGATGTTGCCCGCGGTCGCCGGCACCCAGCCGGCGGCGTCCATGCGGCGGCCGGCCGCGACGATCGCGGAGGCCACCTCCAGGGGCACGGAAGCGTTCAAACCCATGTTCCTTTGTTCGGCTAAGAGGCCGTTCCTCCGTCCCGGCCACGCATTCCGCAGGCGTGGCTTCGGTGCCGGTGTCAAGGATCGCCGAAGGCGACCGGCGAAGCCGGCGCGCAGCGTCCTTGATACCGGCACCGAAGCCACGCCACGCTGGGCGTCACCGGGACCTCGGACCCCTCACGCCGGTTGCGCTACCGCCTTTCGCGCCGGCGCCGCAACCCTGATCCGGCGGTCCGACAGCGACAGCCCGCCGCCCAGCGCCATCACCGCCGCGCCGAGCCAGATCCACGGCGCCAGCGGGTTGTTGTGCAGCCGCAGGATGGCGCGGCCCTCGCGTTCCTCGCCGAGCACCGCGTAGAGGTCGCGCGCCCAGTTGGTGTGGATCGCCGCCTCGGTGGTGGCCTGGCGGCCGACCGGGAAGAAGCGCCGCTCCGGCTCCAGCACGGTCACCGCCGCGCCGTCGCGCGACACCAGCAAGGTCGCGCGCCGCGCCGCGAAATTGGCGCCGGTGACGTCCCGCACGCCGTCCAGCCGCCATTCGTAGCCGGCGAGACGCGTGCTCTCGCCCGGGCGCAGGGCGACGACGGTGTCGGTCGCCAGCCCCATCCCGGCCAGCCCCGCGAAGGTCACGCCGAGGCCGGCATGCGCCACCGCGGCGCCCCAGGCTGCGCGCGGCAGGCCGAGCGCCCGCCCCCAGGCCTGGCCCGGGCGGCGGAACAGCGCCAGCCGGTCCAGGAGTTCCGCCGCGGCGCCGGCGATCAGCCAGGCGCTGGCGGCGAAGCCGAGCACCGGCCAGACCGGGGCGCCGGCCAGCGCGAGGGCGAGGAACCCCGCGCCGAAGGCGGCCAGCGCCGCCCACCACAGTCGCTGCAGCGCGCCCCACAAATCGCCGCGCTTCCAGGGCAGCATCGGCCCCACCGCCATCGCCGCCACCAGCGGCACCACCAGCGGCGCCAGCGCCGTGTTGAAGAAGGGCGGGCCCACCGAGATCTTCGCGCCGAGCAGCAGGTCCACGAACATCGGGTAGAGCGTGCCGGTCAGCACCACCGCGGCGATCGAGCACAGCAGCAGGTTGTTCAGCACCAGCCCGCCTTCCCGCGAGACCGGCGCGAACACCCCCGTCGGCGCCAGCGCACCGGCGCGCCAGGCGAACAACGCGAAGCCGCCGCCGACATAGGCCATCAGCAAGGCCAGGATGAACACGCCGCGCGCCGGATCATTGGCGAAGGCATGCACCGAATTCAGCACGCCCGAGCGCACCAGGAACGTCCCCAGCAGCGACAGCGCGAAAGCCAGCACGGCAAGGAACACCGTCCACAGCTTCAGCGCCTCGCGCTTCTCCACGACGATCGCCGAATGCAAGAGCGCCGTGCCCGCGAGCCAAGGCAGCAGCGACGCATTCTCCACCGGGTCCCAGAACCAGAACCCGCCCCAGCCGAGCTCGTAATAGGCCCACCAGGAGCCGAGCGCGATGCCGAGCGTCAGGAAGCTCCACGCCGCCAAGGCCCATGGCCGCACCCAGCGGCCCCAGGCGGCATCGACGCGCCCCTCGATCAGCGCCGCCACCGCGAAGGCGAACGTCACCGCAAAGCCGACATAGCCGAGATAGAGCAGCGGCGGATGAAACGCCAAACCCGGGTCCTGCAGCACCGGATTCAGCCCGTTCCCGTCCATCGGCGGCGGCCACACCCGCGCAAACGGGTTGGAGGTGAACAGCACGAAGGCATGAAACCCCGCCGCCACCAGCCCCAGCACGCCAATCACCCGCGCCTGCAACGCACTCGGCAGCCCACCCCCGAACGCCGCGACCGCACCCCCGCACAACGCCAGGATCGACACCCACAAGAGCATCGACCCTTCATGATTCCCCCACACGCCGCTCACCTTGTAGAGCAGCGGCTTGGCGGAGTGGCTGTTCGCCACCACCGCCGACACCGACGTGTCGTTCACCACGAAAGACCACACCAGACACAAGAAGGCGGCAAACACCACCAGCACCTGACCCAACGCCAACCCCGGCGCCGCCGCCATCCACCGCCCGTCCCGCCGCTGGGCCCCGACCAAAGGCACCACCCCCTGCGCCACCGCGATCACCAAAGCCAACGCAACCGCGAAATGCCCAAGCTCCGGGATCATGCCTGTTGGTCCTTGAGGCCGTGATGCGGGCCAGGAGGGGCGCTGCCCCTCCTGGACCACCCCGCCGGGGGGGAAAGCTCCCCCCCGGACCCCGCCGGAGACAGACAGGTCCGGGTCAGAGGGAGGGGCATCACGGGCGCTCCCGTTGAACCCTCGCGCCGTGCCCCTCCCTCTGACCCGGACCTCTCCCCTCGGGGTCTGGGGGGCGAGTTCGCCCCCCAGCGGGGAGAGCCCGAGAGGGGCAGCGCCCCTCTCGGTCCCGCACCACGGGCCTGAAGACCGACCGGCATCACCCGCCGCTTGCGCCTTCGCGGCTGGGTGGGCTCAGGGTGTTCCACGAGGCCGCGGGGGGTGGGGCGCCTTGGCTGGGGTTCCAGTGTCCGGAGCGGCGGAGCGCGTCGGCGACCTCGGGGGGCATGTAGGTCTCGTCGTGGCGGGCGAGGACTTCGGAGGCCTGGAAGGTGCCGTTCTGCAGGCGGCCGAGGGCGACGACGCCCTGGCCTTCGCGGAAGAGGTCGGGGAGGACGCCGGTGTAGGTGACGGCGATGGCGTTGGCGCCGTCGGTGACGCGGAATTGGGCGGTGGGGCGGCCGTCGGGGGCGCTGCCGCGGGTGAGGCTGCCGTTCTCCACCAGGCCGCCGAGGCGGAAGGCACGGTCGCCGGTCGGGTGCTCGCGGGCGATGTCGGAGGGCGAGCGGAAGAAGACGATGTTGTCCTGGAAGGCGGTCAGGGTCAGGGCGGTGGCGGTGCCGAGGCCGAGGGCGCAGAGCAGCAAGACGGTGAGGCGGCGCTTCTTGCGGGTCATGGCCGGTTCGCCCGCGGATCGAGGATGGCGAGGCGCTTGCGGGCGGCGCGCTCGCGCAGGGCGGCGCCGAGGGCGAGGGTGGCGAAGGCGCCGGCGGTCAGCGCGTAGGCGATGGCGATGTGCCACCAGTGCAGCGTCATGGGGAGGCCTCCTCGCGGCGGGCGCGGGCGAGTTCCAGGCCGCGGATGCGGCGTTCCATCACGGCGGCGCGGGTGCGGGCGAGCACCACGGCGGCGAAGAGCAGGGTGAAGCCGAGGCCGCAGGCCAGCAGCGGGTAGAGGATGCCGACATGCATGCCCGGCGCGTCGAGGCGCGTGATGCTGGCCGGCTGATGGAGGGTGTTCCACCAGTCGACGCTGAACTTGACGATCGGCACGTTGACGAAGCCGATCAGGGCGAGGATGGCGCCGGAGCGGGCGGCGCGCTCGGGGTCGTCGAAGGCGCGCACCAGCGCGGCGTGGCCGAGCCAGAGGAAGAACAGCACCAGCACCGAGGTCAGCCGCGCATCCCACACCCACCAGGTCCCCCACATCGGCTTGCCCCAGAGACTGCCGGTGATCAGGCAGAGCGCGGTGGCGACGGCGCCGACCGGCGACAGCTCCCGCGCGGCCAGGTCCGCCAGCGGGTGCTTCCAGACCAGCGAGAGGACCGAGGCGATGGCGAGGCCGGTGTAGCCGCCCATGGCGAGCCAGGCCATTGGCACATGGACGTACATGATCCGGACGGTCTCGCCCTGCTGCCAGTCGGGCGGCGAGAAGACGAGGCCCCAGGCGAGCCCTGCCGCCAGCACGAGGATCGCCGCGGCCCACAGCCAGGGCAGCAGCCGGCCGGTCGCGCGCAGGAAGCGTCCCGGATTGGCGAAGCGGTGCAGGCTTCGCGGCGCGGCCGGGCGCAGGGCGGGGTTCGCTTGGACGTCCACGGCGGGCAAACTAGGCGCGCCTCGGGCTGGATTGAAGCGGCGGCTGTGCGGGGCTAGGTCGGCGGGGCATGGGGTTCGGGGGGCTTATGGCCTATTGGCTGGTGAAATCGGAACCGGACTCGTTCTCCTGGGACCAGCAGCTCGCCCGCAAGGTCGAGCCCTGGACCGGGGTGCGCAACGCCATGGCGGCGAACAATTTGCGCGCCATGAAGAAGGGCGACAGGGCCTTCTTCTATCATTCGAATGTCGGCAAGGAGATCGTCGGCGTGGTCGAGGTGGCGCGCGAGGCGTATCCCGACCCCACCGACGAGACCGGCCGCTGGGTGTGCGTGGACATGAAGGCAGTGGGCCCGATGCCGAGGCCGGTGACCTTGGCCGAGATCAAAGCCGACCCGCAATTCGCGGAGTTCCTGCTGGTGCGCAACTCGCGGCTCTCGGTCATGCCGGTGAGCGACGCGCATTGGAAGACGGTTTGCCGGATGGGCGGGTGGAAGGGGAAGTAGGGCCATGCGGCTGGAGGGCTCGTGCCATTGCGGCAAGGTGCGGTTCTCGGTGGAGAGCGCGCATCCCTATCCCTATCAGCGCTGCTACTGCTCGATCTGCCGCAAGACCCAGGGCGGCGGGGGCTATGCCATCAACCTCTCGGGCGACATGGCGACGCTCAAGGTGCGGGGCGAGAAGCACCTCAAGGTCTACCGCGCCCGCATGAAGGAGCCGGGCGAGGCGCGCGCGACGCGCAGCCCGGGCCAGCGCCATTTCTGCGCCGAATGCGGCAGCGCGCTGTGGCTGTGGGACCCGCGCTGGCCGGAGCTCGTGCATCCCTTCGCCTCGGCGGTGGACACCGAGCTGCCGGTGCCGCCCGAGCACACCCATCTGATGCTCGCCTTCAAGCCGAAATGGGTGGAGCTGGAGGTCGGGCCGCGCGACCGCAGGCATCAGCAGTATCCGAAGGAAAGCATCGCGGAGTGGCACGAGCGGCTCGGCCTCGCCGACGATTGACGCCATGACCGGCCCGGAACGCGCGCTCTGCCGGCTCGAGGATATCCCGGATGGCGGCTCCAAGGGGTTTTCCGGCCCGCCGGGCTCGTTCACCGGGCTGTTCGCGCTGCGCCGCGGCGGGCGGGTCTGGGTGTACGTGAATTCCTGCCCGCATATCGGCCTGCCGCTGGACCCGGTGCCGGACCGCTTCCTGGATGCGAAGCGCGAGCATGTCATCTGCTCGGCCCATGGCGCGCGGTTCCGGGTGGAGGACGGGTACTGCTTCTCCGGGCCCTGCTATGGCGAGTATCTCGAGCGCGTGCCGGCCCGGGTGGATGGGGAGGGCCGGGTGATGGTCCCGGAGGACGCCGGGTTGTGAGGACATCCTGATCCATGAGGCGCCGAGGGGGCATCGTCATGGGGTTACCCTTGGAGTGTCGCCGGGATCGACTGGGACAACATCATCGAGGAGATCGAGAGCATGGGGCAATCGGCGCCGGACGCGGTCGAGAGCCTCATGGAGCGCGGCGTGGAACATCTCCTCAGGATCGCGACACGGGCCGAAAACCAGGCCTCCCGTCAGTGGCTTGTCGAGGCGACCGCGGTGCTCGCGCGCGCGCCACGGCCGATGAAGATGGGCACTGCTGCTTCGCCGTGGTGAGCGTTACAGGCCGGCACGGCCGCATAGCATCGTCGGGCAAGGTGTTTGCCTTCGTCACGCCTTGCGGCTGAAGGCCCTTTGGAAAAGATCTGCGGCATGATCAAAGCCTATGCGGTGCCGGTACCGTCCGACAGCGTGCTGGCGCCGCTTTATGTGGGTGCGGACCTGCTGGATGCGTTTGCGATTCACCTTCCGGCGGGCGCGAGCGACGATCCCGAGGTGCTGGCACGCGTCGCGTTCGAACGGCAGGCGGGGTGGATTCGCGCGCTGACCTGGGTGCGAGATAGAGTGATGGCGACGGTCGGCGTCAAATCGTCTCGCGCGATCGGTGCTGCCGCGGCGACGCGCGGGCTACAGGTGATCAGCTACTTTCCGGTGCTGTCGAAAAGTGCCGGAGAGTTGGTGATGGGCGGGGACGACCGGCATCTCGACTTCCGAGTCGCGGTCTTGGTGCGCACGGACGCGCAAGGCGGGCGGGAACTCGTCGTGGCGACAGTGGTGCATTGCCATAACCGCCTGGGACGAACGTACCTGGCGGTGATCGCGCCATTTCACCGCACGATCCTGCGGGCGAATTTGGAACGTACGGTAAGGATGCTGGAGGGCTAGATCGGTTCGACGGAACTGGAATCAGGAGAAGAAAAAGAGTGGGGGCGGAGAGAACTCCGCCCCCACTCGCGGCTCCCGCACTCTCAGGCGCCGCAGCGTTGTTGGGCTGAGAACGGAGCTCTCAACGCTTCCCATGAGTCAAAAAAAGGAGGTGGGGGGTCTGGGGGGCGGAGTTCATCTCCGCCCCCCAGTCTTGTCTCAACGCCGCCCGGTCGGCGGCACGCTTCCGCCGCCCCAGCCGCCCGGCGGCGGGGGCTGCTGCGGCGGGCGGTAGCCGCCTTGCGGCGGCTGGCCGTAATCCGGCGGCGGCTGTTGCCATTGCCCCGGCGGCTGGCCGTAGCCCGGCTGCGGCGGGGGCTGCCACTGGCCGTGCGGTGGCTGGCCGTAGCCCGGCGGGGGCTGGCCGTAGCCGGGTGGCGGGCCCTGCCATTGGCCTGGCTGTCCGTAGCCCGGCGGGGGCCCTTGCCATTGCCCGTGTGGGGGCGGCCCGTAGCCAGGCGGCGGGCCGTAGCCGTAGCCCGGCGGCGCCAGCGGGTCCGGCCCGAACTGGTTCGGCCCTGCCGTGCCGCGCCCGAAGCCGAGCTCGATCGTCGCCCACAGCCAGCCGATCAGGGGGATGAAGTTGATCAGCACCCACCAGCCGGACTTGGCGCGGTCGTGCCAGCGCTTCACCTGGCCGGCGAGCCCGCCGAAGAAGCAGATCACCGCCGCCGCCACGCCGAACGGCCCGATGGCGGCGTAGGTCATGGTGGTCGGGTCCCACATGGACCACACCACCATGCCGGATTCGGTGTCGAGCACGGCGCCGAGGATGCTGATGAGGGCGATCGGCAGCACGTAGCCGAGCCACCAGGTCTTCCGCGGGATGCGGCCCGTGAAGCTGAACCAACCCATCGCGTCTCTCCCCATGCCGGCCGCGGGCGCAACGGTGCGGAGGGAACACCGGGCGTGCCCCGCCGCGCAAGGCCCCCGCTTTACCCGCGTGGCGCTTTCGGCCTCCATGCGCGCATGCCCTCGCGCCGGTCCCTGCTGCTGCCGCTCGCCCTCGCCGCCTGCACGCCGCCGCCCTCCCCTGCCCCGGATATGGGCGCCCAGCCGGGCTGCGACACGCGCTTCCGGCTGGTGAACCTGTCCCGCCGCGCGGTGACGGCGTTCCTCTACAGCCCCTCGGCCGAGCGCCAATGGGGGACCGACCGGCTGGGCGATTCGGTGCTGCCCGCCGGCGGCGCGCTGCTGTTCCGCGCCGCGAGCGGGGGCAATCACGATTTCCGCATCCGCTGGGAGGGCGGCGGGGCGGCGGAGCTGCTGGGGGTCGATATCTGCCGCGCGGCGGACGTCGTGGTGACCGACTCGGGCATGTTCGCCCGCTGACCGGCGGCGATCACGATGGCCGCATTCGTCGCGAGGGCGGCGGGGTTGCGGGGCGCGGATTTCCGCCGGGCCGCCGCGCCCGTCGCGAGCGGTTCCGGGACGTTCGCCCGCCGGCCGGCGCAGCGCGAAGCTTGCGCTGGCGGCGCCGCGTGTCTAGGGGCAGGCGATGCATGCCATCCCGGCGCCTCCGGCCCGCCGCACGGACCTCGACCTGCTGCGCGTGGCCGCCGCGGGCGGCATCGTCCTCGCCCACGCCCTGCTGATCTTCGGCGCCGAGCCGCGCTACCACCTGAAGAGCGCCGCCGTCTGGGCGCCGGCGACGGTCGCCTATGAGGCGCTGCACATCGCCACCCTCGCGATCTTCTTCGCGCTGGCCGGCTGGTCCGCCGTCGCCGCGCTGCGCCGCCGCCCGGCCCTCGCCTGGCTGCGCGAGCGGGTGGCACGGCTGATCGTGCCGCTCGCGGTGGGCATCCTGCTGATCGGCCCGGTGATCAAGTATGTCGAGCTGCGCCAAGGCCGCGACCTGCGCATCGCCGGCTTCCGCGAGGTGACGCCGCTCGAGCTCGACTTCCTGAGCTTCCTGCTGCGCTACCCCACGCGCATCAGCCTGCTCACCTGGTCGCATCTCTGGTTCCTCGCCTATCTCTTCGTGATCTCCCTGGCCCTGCTGCCGCTGCTCCTGCACCTGGCGCGACGCCCGCTCGCCACCGCGCTGCCGCCGCGGCTGCTCGCCTATGCGCCGGCGGCGTTGCTCGGGCTGCAGCTCGCGGCGATGGGGGGGTACTGGCCGTTCCTGCCCAACCTGATCGGCGACTGGGGCAATCTCACGAGCTATGCGCTGTGCTTCGCGCTGGGCGGCGCGATGGCCAGCGCGCCCGGCTTCGAGGCGCGGCTGCGCGGCGAGGCGTCCGGGCTGCTGGCGCTCGGGCTGGCCGGCCTGGCGGGGGTGGTGCTGATCGGGGAATCGACGCCGGGGCGGATCGCCGCCGGCCTAGCGAGCTGGGGGCTCGCCGGCGCCGCCTTCGGCTTCGCCGCGCGCTACGCGCCGCCGCCTTCCGCCGCGCTGGCCTGGCTCGGCGAGGCCACCATGCCGGTCTATGTCATCCACCACATTCCGGTGCTGATGCTCGGCCTGCTGCTGCTGCCGCTCGGCTGGCCGCCCGCGCTGACCATCGCGGTCATCGCCACCGCCGCCGGGGCGGTCTCGCTCGGCCTGTGGCGCTGGGCGCTCCGTCCCTACGATCCGCTGCGCTGGCTGCTCGGCCTCGCCCCGGCTCAGCCGAGCAGGCTGTAGAACATCCTGGCACTGGTCGCGGCGAGGAACACCGCGAAGGCGCGCTTGAGCCAGAGCGGCGGCAGGGTGTGCGCGAGATGCACGCCGAACGGCGTCGCCAGGATCGAGGTCGGCGCGATCAGCGCGAAGCCCACCAGGTTGACATAGCCGAGCGAGTAGGGCGGCAGCAGCGGATCGCCCCACCCGCCCCAGACGAAGCCGATCGTCGCCGGGATGGAGATGATCAGCCCGAAACAAGAGGAGGTCGCGACCGCGCCGCGGATCCCCGCCCCGCACATGGAGAGGATCGGCACGCCGAGCGTGCCGCCGCCGATCCCCATCATGGCGCTGACCGCGCCGATGCCGATGCCGATGGCGGCGCGCGGCGGGCCCGCCGGCACGCGATCGGTGATGCGGAAATCGACGCCGGTGAAGCCCATGTTCAGCGCGACCAGCAGCGCGACGAGCGCGAACACCGCCGTCAGCCCCTCGCCGCGCACATGCACCGCGAGCAGCGTGCCGAGCGCGACACCGGCCAGCATCGGCAGCCAGATCGAACGCAGCAACGGCATGTCCACCGCGCCGCGCGCGTGATGCTTGCGCGCCGACTGGATGGAAGTCGGGATGATGGTGGCGAGCGAGGTCGCCACCGCGAGCTTCATCTGGATCGCCTCGGCGATGCCGAAGAAGGGGAAGACGTTGAACAGCAGCGGCACGATGACGATGCCGCCGCCGACGCCGAGCAGCCCGGCCAGGGTGCCGGAGACGAGACCGGTGGCGGCCATGGCGGCCGCGAGCGCCGCGAGCCAGGCGGGGTCGGAGAGATGCTGCATTGCGGCAGGGGGCTTACACCGCCGTTGCGGAGGCGGCGAGAGGCGGAGAAAAGAGCTGGGGGAGGGAGATGAACTCCCTCCCCCAGACCCCCTCCCTCCTTTTTTTGGATACGGGGAAGCGTGGATAGCTCCGTTCTCAGCCCGACAACGCTGCGTCGCCTGAGAGTGCGGGAGGAGCCAGAACCAATAAGCCAAAAAAAGGAGGTGGGGGTGTGGGGGCGGAGTTCTCTCCGCCCCCACTTCTTCTTCTGATTCCAGTTCCGACGAAACCGCTCTAGCGGCACATCAGCACGGGAATCTCCGCATTCTCCAGCACGTGCCGCGTCACGCCGCCGAGGATCAGCTGGCGCAGCCGCGAATGGCTGTAGGCGCCCATGGTCAGCAGGTCGGCGCCGAAGTCGCGCGCCGCGCCGAGCAGGCCGGCGCCGACCTCGCGGGTCAGCGGCTTGAACAGCACGATCTCGGATTCGATCGAGTGCCAGCGCAGATAGGCCTGCAGCCCTTCGGCGCGCGGGCCGCGGCGCTGGTACTCGTCGGAGGCGAGGATGCGCACCGCGGTCGCCTTGTGCAGCCAGGGCAGCGCGGCGGCGACCGCTGCGGCGCTCTCCGCCGTGCCGTTCCAGGCGACGCAGACGCGGCTGCCGATGTCGTCCGGCGGTTCGCGCGGCGCGATCAGCACCGGGCGGCCGGAATCGAACAGGATCGCGTGCAGCGCATCGGAGGAGGAGACGTCCTCCTCGGCATCGGGGTGCGGCACCACGGCGAGGTCGTAGAGGCGCGAGAGCTGGGCGACGATGTCCTCCTCGCGGCCGGCGACCGATTCGAAGGAGAGCGTCGGGCCGCCGGTCTTGGCGGCGGTGTCGGGATTGTCGGCGAGCGCGATGCCGTGCTTGTCGGCGGCGAATTTCTCGAACAGCAGCCGCACGCGGGCGGCGCGCTCGCCGCTCTCGCGCTCGGTCGCCGCCATCATCTCCTCGATCATGGCGCCGGAGAGGCCTTCGCCGGCGAGCGGGGCGACGTCGCGCGCGTCCACCCGGACGTGGATGCAGTGCACATGCGCGCCCCATTGCCGCGCGGTGATCAGTGCGGTGGCGAGCGCCGCCTCGCCGGCGGCCGTGCCGGTGAGCGGCAGCAGGATGCGACGATAGGCCATCGGGACTTCCTTCCGTTACTCCGGCCGTTGCCGAGGTTAGAGCGGTTTCATCGGAACTGGAATCAGGAGAACAAGGTGGGGAGCGGAGCCCCACGCCGCGGCAGTGCCGCGCCCCTTCCAAGCGCGGCGAGCTCCGTTCTCGGCCCGACAACGGCATGGCGCCCGAGCGTGCCGGATGGGCCAGCGCCAAGTAGCCAAAAAAAGGAGGTGGGGGGTCTGGGGGGCGGAGTTCACTCCGCCCCCCAGTCTTCTAGCACGAAGCGGGGGCAGGTTGCGCAAGCGCCGCGCGCGCGGCGGGCAGCGGGTCGGCGGCGTCCAGCCGGGTCCAGGCGATCGCGCCGGGATCGGCGTGCGCGGCGTTTTCCAGGACCGCGATGTCGGCATCCGAGGCGTCGCCCTGCCGCCCGGCGATGCGGCTGCGCAGCAGCGCGAGCGGCGCTTCCAGCCAGAAGCCGGCGAAGGGGACGCCGGCGCGCTGCGCGGCCGTCATGACAGCGTCACGCTTGGCGGGATCGAGGAACATGGCGTCGGCGATCACCGCATGGCCGGCGCGCAACGCCTGCTCGGCCAGCGCGAAGAGGGTGGCGTGGACGGCCTCGCTCACGGGTTCGGCGTAGGCCGCCTTCGGCAGGCGCTCCTCCGGCGCGTGGCCGAAGCGGCGCTTGCGGAGCTCGTCGCTGCGCAGGATGAGCGCGCCGGGTGCGGCGCCGAGCCCGGGGGCGAGCGCGCGCGCCACGGTGGTCTTGCCGCTGCCGGGCAGGCCGCCGACCGCGACGAGGCACGGCGGTGGCGGGCGCAGATAGGCCAAGGCGGCGGCGAGGTAGGGTTCCGCCTCGCGGCCGCGCCGCGCCTCGACATGGGCGCGGATGACGGCGCGCAGCGAGAGCCACAGCGGCAGCGCGCCGAGGAGCCCGGCATCGCCGGTGCGCGCGACATAGCGGTTGAAGACGCGGCTGGCCGCCGCGCGGCCGAGGCGGATGTCGAGGTCCATCAGCAGGAAGGCGAGGTCGTAGCCGGTGTCGACCGTCGCCATCGCCTCGTCGAATTCGAGCGCGTCGAAGGGCGTGGGGCGGCCCTGCCGGAGACAGAGATTGCCGAGGTGGAGGTCGCCATGGCAGCGCCGCACCGCGTCCTGCGCCGCGCGCTCGGCGAGCAGCGGCGCGCAGCGGGCGAGGGCGGCGCGCGCCGCCGCGGCCCAGGCCTCGCTGCGCGCGGGATCGAGGCCGGCGTCGCGCGCCGCGGCGAGATTGCCTTCGAGCACGCGCGACATCGCGGCGGGGGCGTCCACGCCGGGGATGGAGGGCGCCGCATCGTGCATCGCGGCGACTGCGTCGGCGGCGCTGTCGAGCAGCGCATCGGTGAGATCCCCGCGGGCGGCGACCGCGTCGAGGAAGTCGCCCGGCGGCACCGGCGCCATGCGCAGCACCCAGTCCACCGCCACGCCCTCGCCGCCGAGGCGGAGCGCGCCGTCGGGGCCGCGCGTCACCGGCACGACGTCGCGGTAGAGGTCGGGGGCGTGGGGGCGGTTCACCTCGAGCTCGCGCAGCGCGAAGCGGCGGCGGTCCTCGACCGCGCTGAAATCGAGGAAGCCGAGCCGCACCGCCTTCTTGAGCTTCAGCGCCTCGTCGGGCCCGACATAGACGGCGGAGATGTGCGTCTCCACCGGCGCCGCGCCGGCGAGGCGCGCGAGCAGCGCCGCGACTTCCGCCTGCTCGGGCGGGATGGTCACGGATAGAGCAGCTCCAGCCGCCAGCCCTCGCCGGCGCGATGGAAGACGCGGCGCTCATGCAGGCGGAAGGGCATGTCGCGCCAGAACTCGATGCGGTCGGGCACCAGGCGGAAGCCGGACCAGAAATCGGGGCGCGGAATTTCGCCGATGCCGAACTTCACGGTGTATTCCGCGATCGCCTTCTCGAGCGCGTAGCGGCCCTCCAGCGGGCGCGACTGCTTCGACACCCAGGCGCCGATGCGCGAGCCGCGCGGGCGGGAGGCGAAATAGGCATCGGCCTCCTCGCCGCTCACCGCTTGCACCGCGCCTTCGACGCGCACGCTGCGGCGCAGCGACTTCCAGTGGAAGCACATCGCCGCCTGCGGGTTGGCCGCGAGCTCGCCGCCCTTGCGGCTTTCGAGATTGGTGTAGAAGACGAAGCCGCGCGCATCGACGCCCTTGAGCAGCACCATCCGCGCCGAAGGGCGGCCATCGGGCGTGGCGGTGGCGAGGCAGACGGCGGTGGGATCGTTGGGCTCGCTCTTCTCCGCCTCGGCGAGCCAGGCGGCGAATTGCGCGACCGGATCCTCGGCGGTGACGGCGTCCATGGCTTGCTCCTCGCGCGGCCCGCCGCCTGTATCGGGACCGCCCGGGCGGAGGGCAAGGGGGTGCTTGCCGCGGCCCCCGCCCTGTGCCACCACCCGGGCACCCCCCGCCCGCCCGCCATCCCCGACCGAGGCCCATGACCGACGCCGCGCCGCAACCCATCGCCTCCGGCAGCCTGATGGCGGGCAAGCGCGGGCTGGTGATGGGGGTGGCGAACGACCGCTCGATCGCCTGGGGCATCGCCCGCGCCTGCGCCGCACAGGGCGCCGCCCTCGCCTTCTCCTACCAGGGCGAGGCGCTGGAGAAGCGGGTGCGGCCGCTGGCGGAGAGCGTGGGCAGCGCGCTGGTGTTTCCCTGCGACGTCGGCGACGACGCCTCGATGGACACGCTCTTCGCGCGGCTCGGCGAGAGCTGGACGAAGCTCGACTTCCTCGTCCACGCCATCGGCTTCGCCGACAAGCAGTACCTGCGCGGGCGCTTCCTGGACACGCCGCGCGAGGCCTTCCTGCAGGCGATGGACATCTCCTGCTACTCCTTCGCCGCGGTCGGGCGGCGCGCGGCGGCGATGATGGAGCGCGGCGGGTCGTTGCTGACGCTGACCTATCTCGGCGCCGAACGGGTGATGCCGCATTACAACGTGATGGGGGTGGCGAAGGCCGCGCTCGAGGCCTCGGTGCGCTACATGGCGGCCGATCTCGGGACCGACGGGATCCGGGTGAACGGCATCAGCGCCGGGCCGATCAAGACGCTGGCGGCCAGCGGGATCGGCGACTTCCGCTACATCCTGAAGTGGAACGAGTACAACGCGCCGCTGCGGCGGACGGTGACGATCGACGAGGTGGGGGGCGCGGGGCTGTACCTGCTGTCGGACCTGGCCGCGGGGGTGACGGGCGAGGTGCACCACGTGGACGCGGGATACCACATCGTCGGGATGAAACACCCGGACGCGCCGGATATCGCGGTGGCGAAGGATTAGCTGGGGGAGGGAGATGAACTCCCTCCCCCAGACCCCCACCCTCCTTTTTTTGGTGACTTGGAGCCCGTGGGGAGTGCAGCTCACAGCCCGCGGACCGCGCGCCGGTGGAGAGTGCGGAGGGCGCTTCGTTCGGAACGAGACAACGGGTTGGTGCTTCGGCGCTCCCTCCCAGGCGTCGCCAAGGAACCAAGAAAAGGAGGGTTGGGGTATGGGGGTCGCGGCACTGCCGCGACGTGAAGCTCCCTTCCTTAGTCCTTAGATGTAAGGCTCTGGCAGCAGCGATGTCGCACAACAGCTTCGGCCACCTCTTCCGCGTCACCACCTGGGGCGAGAGCCACGGCGCCGCGATCGGCTGCGTGGTGGATGGCGTGCCGCCGCGGCTCGCGCTGTCGGAGGCGGATATCCAGCCCTTCCTCGACCGGAGGCGGCCGGGGCAGTCGAAATTCGTCACGCAGCGGCAGGAGCCGGACCAGGTCCGCATCCTCTCCGGCGTGTTCGAGGGGCTCACCACCGGCACGCCGATCGCGCTCCACATCGAGAACCAGGACCAGCGCAGCAAGGATTACGGCGAGATCAAGGACCGCTTCCGGCCGGGCCATGCCGACCTGACCTATGAGCTCAAATACGGCATCCGCGACTATCGCGGCGGCGGACGTTCCAGCGCGCGGGAGACGGCGATGCGCGTCGCGGCCGGCGCCATTGCGCGCAAGGTGCTGGGGCCGGAGGTCGTTGTCCGCGGCGCGCTGGTGGCAGTGGGGAGCGATGTCGTGGACCGCGGCGCCTGGGATTGGGCGGCGGTGGCGGAGAACGCCTTCTTCTGCCCGGACCGCGCCGCGGCTTCGCGCTGGGAGGAGCAGCTGACGGCGCTGCGCAAGTTGGGCGATTCGATCGGCGCGGTGATCGAGGTGGTGGCGGAGGGCGTGCCGCCGGGGCTCGGCGCGCCGGTCTATGGCAAGCTGGATGCCGATATCGCGGCGGCGATGATGAGCATCAACGCGGTGAAGGGGGTGGAGATCGGCGACGGCTTCGCCGCCGCTTCCCTCGCCGGCACGGCGAATGCGGACGAGATGCGGATGGAGCCGGATGGGCGGGTGCGGTTCCTGTCGAATCATGCCGGCGGCATCCTGGGGGGGATCAGCACCGGGCAGCCGGTGGTCGTGCGCTTCGCGGTGAAGCCGACCTCCTCGATCCTGGCGCCGCGGCGGGCGGTGGACCGGTTCGGGGCGGAGACCGATGTCGTGACCAAGGGGCGGCACGACCCCTGCGTGGGGATACGCGCGGTGCCGGTGGGCGAGGCGATGCTGGCCTGCGTGCTGGCCGACCATCTGCTGCGGCACCGGGCGCAGAACCCGGACGCGCCCTCGGTCGCGCGGCTGCCGCGGAACTGAAAGAGCTGGGGAAGGGAGAGAACTCCCTTCCCAGACCCCATCCCTCCTTTTTTTGGCGACTTGGAGCCCGCGGCAAGGGCAGCTCGCAGCCCGCGAACCGCGCGGCCGTGGAGAGTGCGGATGGCGCTCCGTTCGGAACGAGACAACGGGTGGGCGCCTGGCGTGCCCTCGCAGCCCGCGCCAAGTGGCCAAAAGAAGGAGGGATGGGGTCTGGGGAAGGGAGTTCATCTCCCTTCCCCAGCTCTTTTTGCCGCGAAAGTGAGGAGAGCCGGAGCGCGTCGCCGGGCCGGGTTCCGTGTTAGCTCCTGCGCCATGGCTGAGTTCCTGATCCCGCGCCGCCTGTTGATTGCCGGCGGAGCTGCCCTTCTCGCCCTCCCCGCCCGCGCCCAGGGCGCGCCGGCGGCGGTGGTGGAGCGGCTGCATGCCGCGCTGCTCGATGCGATGCGCCAGGCGCAGCGCCTGGGCGTGCGCGGCCGCTATGAGCGGCTGGCGCCGGTCATCCAGGCGAGCTTCGACCTGCCGGCGATGGCGCGCATCTCGGTCGGCCCGCCCTGGACGCGGATGAGCCCGCAGGAGCAGCAGGCGGTGGTGCAGGCCTTCTCGGAATGGTCGATCGCCACCTATGCCAGCCGGTTCGACGGCTTTGCCGGCGAGCAGTTCGTCACCGATGGCACCGCGCCGACGCAAAGCGGGGATCAGATGGTGCGCACGCGGCTGGTGCGGCCGAATGCCGAGCCGGTGGCGCTCAACTACCTGATGCGGCAGTCGGGCGGGGGGTGGCGCATCGTGGATGTGTATCTCGCGGGCAATATCAGCGAGCTGGCCTCGCGGCGGTCCGAGTTCAGCGCGGTGGTGCGCGAGGGCGGCGGGGAGCGGCTGGCGGCCGAGCTCCGGCGGCGGACGCAGGAGCTGATGCGGGGCTGACGCGCACCCGCCCGGACATGCGCGGGAGTGGCGGCGGGCGGTTCAGGGGCGATCGGGCGGAGCGGCGCCGGGGCTGATCCGTTCCTCGGGGATCGTGGCGATGCCGGCGGCGCGCAGCCAGGCGGAGAAGCGCGGCGCGGCGGTGAGCACGGCGAAGGGAATCGCGAGCAGCAGGCTGGCCAGGACGGGCGCGGCGAGCAGCAGCGCGATGGTGGAGGTTGTCGCGAGCGTCGCGGTCAGAGCCGCGCCGAGGAGGGTGGCCGGCCAGAATTGGCGTGCTGCGTCGGCCCAGGCGACCGGCCGGTCGGCGCGGTTCTGCGGCGCCCAGCCGATGCGGAGGCCGCAGGGCATCGCGGCGAGGAAGAGGGCCTGCATGACGAGGCGCGTGGGCTCGAAGAGGGTGGTGAAGAGGAGCTCGGCGAGGGCGCCGCGGGCGAAGGCGGCGCGGCCGCCATAGGCTTGCGCGAGGCTCGGGCGCAGCAGGATTTCCGCGTAGCCGAGCAGCTTCGGGGCGTAGAAGCAGGACCAGGTCGCCAGCATCAGCGCGAGCAGGGCGGCGATGGGCGTGGCGCCGCCGCCGAGCGCGGCGTTGGCGGTGGCGGCGAGCAGGATCGCGCACCAGAGCGGCGCGCCGGCGAAGAGCAGGATCGCCTGGACGAGCTGCCAGCGGGCCATGGGGGTGAGGCCGGGCAGGCGCAGGAGCTGGAGGTACTGCATGTTGCCGGCGGCCCAGCGCAGGTCGCGGGTGATGAATTCCGGCATGGCGGGGGGGTTGGCTTCCGTGCTGCCGGTGTCGTCGGGGAGGACGCGGACCTTCCAGCCGGCGGCGTGCAGGCGGGCGGCCTCGACCTGGTCGTGGCTCAGGATGCGGCTGCCGTCGGGGAGCGGCTCGAGACGGCAGTGGGCGCGGAAGGGGGCGATGCGGAGGATGGCGTTGTGGCCCCAGTACGGGCCCTCGTCGCCCTGCCACCAGGCTTGCCCTGTGGCCCAGAGGCGCATGCCCTGGCGCATGCCGAACTGGAACAGGCGCGGGAAGGCGGCGGTGGCGGGGCGGCCGGCGATCAGGGCCTGGAGGATGGCGAGGCGCGGGTCGGCCTCCATGCAGGCGGCGAGGCGGAGGACGGCGGGGGCGTCCATGGCGCTGTCGGCGTCGAGGCAGAGGCAGAGGGCGTGGGGCTCGGCGTGGTGGTCGAGGAACTCCATGAGGTTGCCGGACTTGAAGCCGGTGTTTTGGGCGCGGCGGCGATAGTGGACGGGGATCGGGCGGTGTGCGCGGGCGGCGGCGAAGGCCTGGACCGCGGCCTGTTCGGCGGCGGCGAGGGCGGGGTCCTGGGTGTCGGAGAGCAGCCAGAGGGCGAAGTTCTGGCCGGCGCCGGCGGATTCCAGGCCGTCGAGCAGGCGGGCGAGCGGCGGGAGGAAGGCGGCGGGGTCCTCGTTGCGGAGGCAGACGGCGATGGCGGTGGAGAGGGTGGGTTTGGCCGGGGCGTGGGCGAGGGCGGGGAGGACGGCGGCGACGGGATCGCGCGCGCGGAGGCGGATGGCGAAGCCGAGCAGGGCATTGGCGGCGGAGAGGGCGGACCAGGGGATGGTGGCGAGATAGGCGAGGAGCATGACGAGCTCGGGGGCGGTGAGGCCGCCGGGGGTCAGGGTGGCGAGGGCGAGGGCGGCAAGGCCGGCGGTGATGGCGAGGGCGAGGGTGGCGAAGAGGGCGCGGCGGATGGCGATGGGCTCGCGGCTGAGCACGGGCTGGGCGGGAATGCGGGTGGCGGGTGCGAATTGATCCATCGGTCGCGCCAGCTTAGGCGGTACGGAATGGCGCGCCGATGGCGATGATCGGATGGCGATGGATGGTTGCAGGCCTATATGGTGTGATCAGGTAACACCCGGGACTACTCATGCCGACCGTGTCCACGACGAGCGTGAAACTTCCGGCCGAGACCAAGGCCCGGCTGGAACGTCTCGCCGCGGCCCGGCGCCGCTCGGCGCATTGGCTGATGCGCGAGGCGGTCGAGCAGTATGTGGCGCGCGAGGAGGCGCGGGAGCGGCTGCGCCAGGATGCGCTCGCGGCGTGGGACGCGTTCCAGTCCACGGGGCGCCATCTCACGGCGGAGGAGGCGGACGCCTGGCTGGCGCGCCTCGAGGCGGGAGAGGACGCGGCCCCGCCTGAATGCCACGACTGATCTGGACGCCCGAGGCATTACAGGATCTCGCCCGGCGGCATCGGTTCCTGGCCCCGAAGAACCCCGATGCGGCGCGGCGCGCCATGGCGGCGATCCGGCAGGGCGTGAAGCTTCTGGGAGCGCATCCCGAAGCCGGGCGGCCCATCGAGGACCTGCCGCCCGCCTTCCGCGAATGGCCGATCGGCTTCGGTGCGGCCGGCTACGTCGCGCTGTATCGCTTCGATGGCGCGCAGGTGGTGATCCTTGCTGTCCGGCATGGGCGCGAAGCAGGGTATGGCGAGGATTGAGATCCATGCCCAGTCCGCAACTGCCGGTCGGTCACTTGCGGCGTCACTTGCGCCTGCGCGGCAGCGCGTCGCCCTTCGCGGGCGGATTGCCGCGGCCGGCGCGCCCGAGGATCCCGATCGCCTTCGGGATGTCGGCCCGTGCGGCGCGCTCGGCGAAGTAGGCTTCGGTGCGCAAGGCCGAAAGCTTCTCGGCGACCGCGACATTGATGAACTGATTGAGCGCCACGCCCTCCTGCTCGGCGAGCTTCCGCGCCTCCTCCAGCAGCGAAGGCTGAAGGCGCAAGGCGAAATTGCTCTTCCTCATCGGGTCGTCTCCCATCGGCGCAGCGCCTCGGCGGGCGTCAGCACCGGAATGTCGAAGCGCGAGGCGGGCCGGGCGAGATCGCGGCGATTGAAGGTCGCGATCGCATCCGCCTGCCCGTTCACCGCCGCCTCGAGAACCATGTCGTCATGCGATATTGCAAATGCCCGGAGGGTGGTCAGTCGACCGTGACGCCCGAGGCGCGGACGATCGGTGCCCATTTCGCGACCTCGGCGCGCATGAAGTCGTTATAGGCCTCGGTCTCGAGCGGCCAGGGCTCGGCGCCGAAGTCGCGGATCTTCCGGGCTATGGCGGGGTCGTTCAGAGCAGCGGTGATCTCGCCCGCCAGGCGCGCGACGATGGCGCGCGGCGTGGCCGAGGGGGCGGCGATGCCGTACCAGGAGCGCACGTCGAAATCCGGCACGCCCTGTTCCTGGAGCGTGGGGATCTCCGGCATGGTGCTGGCGCGCTCCGCGGTGCTGACGCCAATCGCGCGCAGCATGCCCGCAAGCACCTGTTGGCGCGAGGCGGGGGCGTTGTCGATCGCGAACAGCACCTCGCCATTCATCACCGCCGCCATGGAGGGCGCGGTGCCGCGATAGGGGACATGCGTCACCTCCACCCCCATGCGGCTGCCGAACAGCACGCCGGAGAGATGGGAAGAGGTGCCGGAACCCGCCGAGGCGAAGGTGGCGCGCGCCGGATTGGCGCGGATGAAGGCGACCAGCTCCTGCACGGTATGCGCCGGGGTGGCGGGGTTGACGATCAGCACATTGGGCAGGGCAGCGAGGCGGCAGACGCCCGGCAGGTCCTGCAAAGGGTCGAAGGAGAGCCGGCGGTAGAGGCTCGGCCCGATGCCGTGCGAGGCGATGTGGTTTACATAATAGGTATAGCCGTCCGGCGCGGCGCGGGCGGTGACCTCGGCGCCGACCATGCCGCCGGCGCCGGGCCGCGGGTCGATCACCAGGGGCTGGCCGAGCTTCTCGCGCAGCCGTGCCTCCATCATGCGGAGGAAGATGTCGGAGACGCCACCCGCCGCGCCGCCGATGACGTAACGGATCGGGCGGTCGGGCCAGCTCGCCTGGGCCCGCGCGCGCGGCGCGACAGCCGTGAGCGCGGCGGCACCCAGCAGGGCACGTCGCGTGGTCATTCCGGTGTCCTCCCGGGCGAAGCCTCGCACCCTGCGCCGCGGAGGGGCAAGCAGGCCGGGCGGGATCGCAGGTTGATAGCTGCGCAGGGGGCGCTGCCCCCTGCACCCCCGCTGGGGGGCAAGCGATGCCCCCCAGACCCCGCGGGGAGAGGTCCGGGAATGGGGAGGGGCATGGCGGCCCGCCGGAAATGGCGCGCCGGTTGTGCCCCTCCCCATTCCCGGACCTGTTCTTTGCTGCCGGGGTCCGGGGGGCGGCTCGCCCCCCGGCGGGAGGGTGTGGGAGGGCAGCGCCCTCCCACGCAGCCATCAGCATGCGATCCCGCCGGGCCTGCCTTGCCTCCCCCCGGCGCATGGGCTTTCTTGCGCGCCTCGCAGAACCCGAAGGCACACGGTCGAACCGATGAAGCTCCTCGTCCCCGTGAAGCGGGTGGTGGACTACAATGTGAAGGTCCGCGTGAAGGCGGACGGCACCGGCGTCGAGACGGCGAACGTCAAGATGTCGATGAACCCGTTCGACGAGATCGCCGTCGAGGAGGCGGTGCGCCTCAAGGAGAAGGGCGTCGCCACCGAGATCGTCGCGGTGTCCATTGGCGTCACCGCCTGCCAGGAGCAGATCCGCACCGCGCTCGCCATGGGCGCCGATCGCGGCGTGCTGGTGGAGCATGACGGGGTGCTGGAGCCGCTCGCGGTCGCCAAGCTGCTCAAGGCGCTGGTGGACAAGGAGCAGCCGAACCTCGTCATCCTGGGCAAGCAGGCGATCGACGACGACATGAACGCGACCGGGCAGATGCTGGCGGCGCTGCTCGGCTGGCCGCAGGGCACCTTCGCGTCCAAGGTGGAGATCGCCGACGGCAGCGCGAAGGTGACGCGCGAGGTGGATGGCGGGCTCGAGACGGTGTCGCTGAGGATGCCGGCGATCGTCACCACCGACCTGCGGCTCAATGAGCCGCGCTATGCCTCGCTGCCGAACATCATGAAGGCGCGCAAGAAGCCGATCGAGACGGTGAAGCCCGCCGATCTCGGGGTGGATGTCACGCCGCGGCTGACGGTCCTGAAGGTGGAGGAGCCGCCGAAGCGGCAGGCCGGCAAGAAGGTGGGCTCGGTCGCCGAGCTCGTGGACAAGCTGCGCAACGAAGCGAAGGTGATCTGACCATGGCGGTTCTCGTTCTCGCGGATCACCACGACGGCGCGCTGATCCAGCCGACGCGGAGCGCGGTGGCGGCGGCGGAGAAGCTTGGCGAGGTGCATGTGCTGGTCGCCGGCGGCTCGGTGGGGTCGGCCGCCGCGGCGGCACAGAAGCTGCCGGGCGTGGCGAAGGTGCTGACGGCGGAGGCGCCGGCTTACGAGCATGCGCTGGCGGAGCCGATGGCGGCGCTGCTGGTGCAGCTCGCGCCGAACTACACGCATCTGCTGGCGCCGGCCTCGGCGGTGGGCAAGAACGTGATGCCGCGGGTCGCGGCGCTGCTCGATGTGCAGGTGCTGTCGGACATCGCCGGCGTGGTGGATGCCGACACCTTCGTGCGCCCGATCTATGCGGGCAATGCGCTGGCGACGGTGAAGTCGAGCGATGCGAAGAAGGTGATCACGGTGCGCGCGGCGTCCTTCGATCCGGTGGCGGCCGAGGGCGGATCGGCGCCGGTGGAGAGCGTGGCGGCGGCGGACGACCCCGCGATCTCGCAATTCATCGGGGCGGAGATCGCGAAGAGCGAGCGGCCGGAGCTGACCGCGGCGCGCATCGTCATCTCGGGCGGCCGCGCCATGGCCAGCGCCGAGAATTTCGTGCTGATCGAGCGCGTCGCCGACAAGCTGGGCGCGGCGGTGGGCGCCTCGCGCGCCGCGGTGGATGCGGGGTATGCGCCGAACGACCACCAGGTGGGGCAGACCGGCAAGATCGTGGCGCCGGAGCTCTATATCGCGGTCGGCATCTCGGGGGCGATCCAGCACCTCGCGGGCATGAAGGACAGCAAGGTGATCGTCGCCATCAACAAGGACGAGGAGGCGCCGATCTTCCAGGTCGCCGACTACGGTCTGGTGGCGGACCTGTTCAAGGCGGTGCCGGAGCTCGAGGCCGAGCTCGACAAGAAGTAAGGGGACAGGCGCGATGGCGGAGATCGGGTCGCTCGGCGTGGTGGGCGCCGGGCTGATGGGGAACGGCATCGTGCATGTCGCGGCGCTCGCCGGGCTGCCGGTGGTGATGCTGGACGTGAAGGAGGAGGCGCTGGAGAAGGCGCTCGCCACCATCACGAAGAACATGGAGCGGCAGGCCTCGAAGGGGACGATCGCGGCGGCGGAGAAGGACGCGGCGCTCGCGCGCATCGCCACCGCGACCGACTACGGCGCCTTCAAGGATTGCGACCTGGTGGTGGAGGCGGCGACCGAGCGCGAGGAGATCAAGCTCTCGATCTACAAGACGCTCTGCCCGGTGCTGAAGCCGGAGGCGATCCTCGCTTCGAACACTTCGTCGATTCCGATCACGCGGCTGGCGGCGGCGACGGACCGGCCGGGACGCTTCATCGGCATGCATTTCTTCAATCCGGTGCCGATGATGAAGCTGGTGGAGCTGATCCGTGGGCTCGCCACCGAGGACGCGACCTTCGAGAGCGTGAAGGCGCTGGCCGAACGGATGGGCAAGACCGTAGCGGTGGCGCAGGACTATCCGGCCTTCATCGTCAACCGCGTGCTCTGCCCGATGATCAACGAGGCGATCTACGCGGTGATGGAGGGGGTGGGCGACATCCGCTCGATCGATGCCGGGCTGAAGCTCGGCGCGAATCATCCGATGGGGCCACTGGAGTTGGCGGATTTCGTCGGGCTCGACACGCTGCTCAGCGTCATGCATGTGCTGCATGAGGGCCTGGGCGATCCGAAGTACCGGCCGTGCCCGCTGCTCGCGAAGTATGTCGAGGCGGGCTGGCTCGGGCGGAAGAGCGGCAAGGGGTTCTACGACTACTCGGTGGATCCGCCCGCGCCGACGAGGTAGCGCCGCGCATTCGCGGTGTACGCGTTCGAAGAAGACTGGGGGGCGGAGATGAACTCCGCCCCCCAGACCCCCCACCTCCTTCTTTTGACTTATGGGAAGCGAGGCGAGCTCCGTTCTGAGCCCGACAACGCTGCGGCGCCTGAGAGTGCGGGAGCAGCAAGCGCCAATAAGCCAAAAAAAGGAGGAGGGGGTTCGGGGGCGGAGTTCTCTCCGCCCCCGATCTTTTTTTTCACTGCGGGCGTGCCATGAACTGCCGCGCGGCGATGATCGCCGGCCGTTCGCTGTCCGCTTCGGAGGTCAGCTCGAGGAGCTGGGTGTACCAGCGGCGTGCGGCGTCGCGGTCGCCGATCCGCTCCGCCGCGGTGGCGGCGCCCGCGAAGGAGCGGTAGCGGTTCGGCGCGACGCGCAGCGAGGCCTCGAATTCCGGCAGCGCGGCGCGCGGGTCGCCCAGCTCGAGCAGCATCTCGCCGAGCAGCTCGCGCATGGGCGAGAGGCGGTTCTCCATGGCGATGTGCTTTTCGGTCCGGTCCTCGAGATAGGCGGCGTCGCGCATCAGCCGGGCGGCGTCGTCGCGGCGGTTTTCCGCGAGCGCGATCCAGGCGGAGGCCGCGATCGCCTGGACCTGCACCTGCTCGGCCCAGTAGGCGTCGCCAGCTTCGGTCAGGCGGTCGCGCATGGCACGGATGCGCGCGAGGTTGGCGGCCGCCGCGGCGGGATCGCCGCTGCGCGCGGCGCCGAGTGCGCGGCCGAACCAGGTGATGGCCTCCGCCATCGGATAGGGCGTCTTGATCACCGGCAGGGATGCGGCTTCGGCCCAGGCACCGCGCTCGATGGCGTAGCGGACGAAGGCGGCGGTGAGCCCGGTGTGGAAGGCGTAGTAGATCTGCTGCGGCTCGGTGATGGCGCGATAGGGCGCGATCAGCTCCGCCGCCTTGCGGTCCTGGCCGAGCTGCATGTAGGCGTTGGTCATGAAATCCACCGAGTGGTAGTTGCGCGCGACCAGCGCCGGGTTGCCGGCGGCGCGCGGGTCCACGCGCCCGAAATACGCGGTGTAGGAGGCGATGGCGGCAGTGTCGGCGGCGATCGCGTCGCGCCACAGGCCGAGGGTGGAGAAGATGTGCGAGGGCATGTGCAGCGCGTGCCCCGAGGCCGGCGCGAGCGCGGCATAGCGCCGCGCCGCAGGCAAGCCGCGCTCGGCGAGCGGCGCGAAGTCGTAGGTGTGGATGATGTAGTGCACGATGCCGGGATGGTCCGGCAGCTTCGCTTCCATGCGCTCGAGGATGGCGCCGGCGCGCAACTGCCGCGCATAGGTCTTGTCGGCGAGGTCCACCGCCTCGTTGATGGCGAGCGCGTGGAAGATCTGCGCCTCGTCGTCGTCCGGGTAGGTCTCGGCGAGACGCTGCATGGCGGCTTCGTAGGCCAGGGTGCGGGTGCGCTGGTCCACCCGCTCATGGTCCTGGAAGAAGGCCGTCATCGCCTCGATCCAGTCGCGCTCGCGCGCGGTGCGCGGCGGCGCGGCGCGGGCGCGCTCGATCGCTTGCCAGCCGCGCTGCAGGGCGGCCGGCGGGAAAGGCGGGACGAGGGGATTGAGGCGCTGGCTGATGGCGACGCCCCACCACGCCATGGCGCAATCGGGCTCGGCTTCGGCGAGGGCGACGAAGGCCTGGCCGGTCGCCGGGAAATGGAAGGAGTGCAGCATGGCGAGCGCGTGGTCGAAGCGCTGCTGCGCCTGCACGCTGCAGGAGATCGGAAAACGCACCTGGCCGAAATTGCCGGCATCGCCATGGGCGTCGTGCTGTTGGCCGAAAGCGGGCCAGGCCAGCGCGAGGGTGGCGGCGGATGCGAGCAGCGCCGCGCGCAGGGCGAGGCGGAGATCGGGATGCAAGGACATGGGCACTCTCCCCGTGACGGCGGGGCGGTCCCTACAGGGCCAAGCGCGGAAAGAGAGTGCCCGGGATCGGTCGCAGCGAACGGGCCTGCACGGCCGATCCTGGGCGGCGCCTGACGCACCTCCCCGCGGCGCAGGACGCATCGCCTGCTTGCGCCAAGGCTACGCCGCGACGAGGCTTTCGTGGAAATCGCGAAACGAGGACCCAGGCCGGGCGCGGACATGGTTGGCGCGGCGGACCGCTGGCCCGCCGCGCCTTCAGGAGCCTTCCCGGCCTCCAGGCTGAGAGAGCCCCGTACTCAGCCCGGCTGCAGCGTGAGTTCCGCCACGCCGAGCGCGAGATTGAGGCCGCGCTCGCCTTCGACGCTCAGCGGCTGCAGCGCGAAGGAGTTGTTGCTGCCGCCGACAAGCAGGTTGGCGCGGGCGCCGTACCAGGCGCTGGCGCCGGCGCTCACGCCGGCATAGGTGCCGGCGAGCACGCCCGGCTGGCTGGTCGAGGTGGGGGCGAGCACGCCCCAGATCATCACCGCGGAATTGACGAAGCCGACATCCACGCCGTAGCGGCGGATCTCGCCGCGGTAATTCTCGACCCGGCCGCTGATGGGCGTGTAGGTGCAAAGCACCTCGCGGGTGGAGCCGAAGACGAAGCTGCGCGCGCCGGAGACGTCGCACCGGATGGTGCCGACGCGCACGCCGCCGCCGCGCTCGGCCTGCTGGGTCTGTGCGAGGGCCGGCGCCGCGAGACCGAGGGCGAGCACCGACGCGAGAAGCGCACGGGTCATGGTCTATACTCCTGTGTCTGGCCATGTCGGGGCCGCGGCCCCGGTTAGCGTCGACGGGCGAACGCGCTCAAGCCGAGCGGGTTGCGCGGCGCTCACAGTCTCGCGATGCGGCACAAGGGGAATAATGCGCATGGAAGCTATCGCAGCGCCGGCACGGGTGGCGTTCATCGGGCTTGGCGTGATGGGCGCGGCGATGGCCGCGAACATCGCGAAGGCGGGATTCACGCTGGCGGTCGCGAGCCGGACGCGCGGCAAGGCGGCAGCGCTCGAGGCAGCGGGCGCGCGCTGGGCGGCGAATGCGGCGGAGGCGGCGCGCGGGGCGGCCTGCGTGTGCCTGTGCGTGCCGGACACGCCGGATGTGGAGGCGGTGCTGCTCGGCGCCGGTGGCGTGGCGGAAGGCGCGGCGCCGGGCACGGTGGTGATCGACTTCTCGACCATCGCCGCGGGCGCCACGGTGGGCTTCGCGCGGCGGCTGGCGGAGCGCGGCCTCGTGCTGCTGGACAGCCCGGTGAGCGGCGGGCCGCAGGGCGCGCGCGACGGCACGCTGACCTGCATGGTGGGCGGCGATGCGGCGGCCTTCGAAGCGGCGCGGCCGGTGTTCGCGGCGGTGGGGAAGACCATCACGCTGCTCGGGCCCTCGGGCGCGGGGCAGGTGTGCAAGTCGGCCAACCAGCTGATCATCAGCGCGACGATGCAGGCGGTGGCGGAGGCGCTGGCGCTGGGACGCAAGGCCGGGCTGGATCCGGAGACCATGCGCGGCGCGCTGCTCGGCGGCTCGGCACGGTCCTTCGTGCTGGAGAATCACGCCAGGCGGATGATCGCGCGGAGCTTCACGCCGGGATTCCGCGCCGAGCTGATGCGCAAGGACATGCGGCTGGCACTGGGCGCGGTGCGCGAGCACGGCGTGTTCGCACCGGCGACAGCGCTGGCGGCGCAGATGCTCGAGGCGGTGGTGAACAGCGGGCACGGCGGGGAGGATTGCGCGGTGCTGGGGGAGCTGGTGCGGGAGTTGTCGGGGGCGTCGTAGAAGAAAGAACTGGGGAAGGGAGATGAACTCCCTTCCCCAGACCCCAACCCTCCTTTTTTTGGCTTCTTGGCGCTGCCGGCTTGCGCACGCTTCGAGTGACGGCCCTTCCGCATGCTGAGCCGCCGCATCCTGCGCGGGCTTCGTGCGACGCTCGCAACTCGCGCCAAGTCGCCAAAAAAAGGAGGTGGGGGTTTGGGGGGTCGCGGCACTGCCGCGACGTGAGCCCCGCCCCCGATGTCAGTCCTCGCCGCGGAAGCGCCCGGTCTCGTCCACGCGGCCTTGCGCCTCGTAGCGGTCGTGGTGGCGCACCCAGTCGGTCAGGTTGTGGCCCGGGCCGGTCTCGTTGCGTCCTTTCGGCGTCATGTCGAGCAGCGCGTAGGCGGTGTCCACCGGCTCTTCGCCGCGGGCGAAGGTGGAGTAGGTGTGGTAGATGCCTCCGGCCGCGTCGCGGATGAAGACGCTGAGGCCGGAGACTTCCTCCATGAAGGAGTCGCGCTCCTCGAAATTCATCACCATGCGGCGCCGCGTGATGTCCTCCGGCGTCGCCGAGACGTGGAAGTCGTAGTTGAAATCGCTGCCGTGCGAGGAGACCCATTTGAAGCGCCAGCCCATGCGGCGGTGGAACGGCGCGATCTCGGCATAAGGGGCGCGCGAGACGGCGACCAGGCTGACGTCGTGGTGCTCGAGATGAACCAGCGCAGCGTCGATGTGATCGGCGCTGAAGGAACAGCCGACGCAGCCTTCCTGCCAGCCGGGGCCGAACATGAAGTGCTTGACGATGAGCTGGCTGCGGCCGGCGAAGAGATCGGCGAGCGTCTCCTGCCCCTGCGGGCCTTCGAAGCGGTAGTCCTTCGCGACCTTCACCCAGGGCAGGCCGCGGCGCTCGGCGGCGACGCGGTCATGCAGCCGCGTGAGCTCCTTCTCCTTGGCGAGCAGCGCGCGGCGCGCGGCGAGCCATTCCTCGGCGGAGACGATGGCATGTGCGGGCATGTTGCGTTTCCTTCCCTTCAGGCGAAGAGCGCGGCGAGGCGGTCGAGCGTGCCGTTCCAGCCATTGGAATGGCGGTCGCGCGCGCCCTCGTCGGCGAATTGCTCGTGGGTCAGGGTGAGCACGGTCGCTGCGCCGTCGGGGCGCAGCGCGACGGTGACGACCGATTCGCGTTCCGGCATGGTGCGCCAGGCCCAGGTGAAGACGAGCTTCTCGTTGGGCACGACCTCGCGGTACTCGCCGCGCACGTCGTGCTCCTCGTCGTCGTCGCAGGTGAAGACGACGCGCCAGCGTCCGCCGGTGCGGAGATCGGCCTCGGCATGGCTGGTGATGCAGCTGTCGCGCGGGCCCCACCAGCGGGCTATTTGCGCCGGGTCCGTCCAGGCCGCGAAGATGCGCTCGGGCGGGGCTTCGAATCGGCGCCGGATGGTGAGGCTGGGCCGCTCTGGCATGCTTCCTCCTCCAGGAATGCGGCGAGGCGGTCGAGCTGATCCGACCAGAAGCGCTGGTAGCGGGTGAGCCATTGCACCGCTTCCTCCATCGGCCCCGCGTTCAGCCGGCAGGCGACGGTGCGGCCGGTCTTGACCCGCGCGATCAGCCCCGCACCCGCCAGCACGTCGAGATGCTTCATCACCGCGGGCAGCGACATGGCGAAAGGACGCGCGAGCTCGCTGACCGAAACGCCGTCCTCCTCCGCGAGGCGCGCGAGCAGCGCGCGCCGCGTGGGATCCGCGAGGGCGGCAAAGGTGCGATCCAGCGCCGCCGGTTGAGACTTAACCATACAGTTAAGGAAATAGGCCGGGGGCGGCGCCGCGTCAAGCGTCAGAAGCGGCGCAGCGGCACCCGTTGCGCAAGCAGCGCGGCGACGCCGAGCAGGAGTGCCGCGGTGGCGAAGAGGGCGCGGAAGGCGCCGGCGAGCTCGTGGCGGAGCGCGGCATCGGCGATCGAGGGGCCTTCGGCGATGATGCGCGCGAAGAGGGGCGCGGTGCCGGGGGCGGCGAGCGCCACCGCGGCGAACAGCACGGCGCCGAGCAGCGCGGTGCCGGCGGCGGCGCCGAGGTTGCGCGAGAAGGCGACGCCGGCGGCGGCGCTGCCGAGCCGCTCGCGGCCGGCCGCGGACTGCACCGTGGTCTGGATGATCGGGTAGGCGGTGCCGCAGCCGAAGGCGGCGATCGCGAGCAGCAGCGGCAGCGCCGAGGAAGGAAGCGATGGCGTGGCGGCGATGGCCGCGATGACGAGGGTGGCAAGCGCCAGGCCGTAGCTCGGCCACACCATGCCGCGGCCGGTGCGGTTCGCCATGCGGCCGGCGAACAGGGCGCCGCTCGCGCCGCCGGCCGAGATCGGCAGCAGGGCCAGGCCGGAGGCGGCCGCGGTGAAGCCGCGCGCGGCCTGGAAGTAGATGGGCAGGAAGGCGACCACGCCGACCAGCGTGCCGGCGACGAGCGCGGAGATCAGCAGCGAGCGCCAGATGCTGGGCTCGGCGAGCATGGGCAGCGGCAGCAGCGGGTCCTGTGCCGCGCGCTCCACCTTGATCAGCAGCCAGAACGCGGCGGCGGCGATGAGGCCGAGCAGCGCGGCGTAGGGGAGCAGCGCAAGATCCATCCGTCGCGCGCGGTCCAGCGCGACGAGCGCGGTGGCGACGCCGAGGATGAAGAGGCCGAGGCCGGCCCAGTCGAACACCAGCCGCGCGCCATGGCGCGCCAGCGGCACCACGGGCAGGCGCCGCACCATCGCGGCGCAGAGCAGGGCGAAGGGCAGCAGCACCAGGAACACCGCGCGCCAGCCGAACCAGTGCGTGACGAAGCCGCCGGCGACCGGGCCGAAGGCGGCGGCGGAGGCGAAGGTGCCGGCGATATAGGCCTGGAAACGCCCGCGTTCCCGCGGCCGCACCGCCTCGCCGATCAGCGACTGCGCCAGGGTGTAGAGCGCGCCGCCGCCGATGCCCTGGAGCACGCGCGCGGCGGCGAGCGCCGGCAGGTTGGGGGCGAGGCTGCTGCCGAGGCAGCCGGCGGCGACGAAGCCGAGCGCCACGAAGACCAGATGACGCCGGCCGAACACGTCGCCGAGCTGGCCGAAGACCGGGGCCGCGCAGGTCGCCGCCACGAGATAGGCCACCACGATCCAGGAGACGCGGTCGAGCGCGCCCATATCGGCCGCGATCGCCGGTAGCGCGGTGGCGGTGATGGTCTGGTCCACCGCGGAAAGGAAGATCGCCAGCGCAATGGCCGGGAAGCCGCGCAGGAAACGCGCCCGCAGCCCAGCGGCGTCGTCGTCCGGCGCGGCCTCGCTCACCGCGGCACCTTTTCGCCGCGGCCCGGGGCGGCGATGATCGCGGGGCGATTACCCCGGGGAGAACGCGCCATGCCCGTCATCATCACCTGTGCCGTGACCGGCGCCATCCACACGCCGTCCATGAGCGACCACCTGCCGATCACGCCGCAGGAGATCGCCGAGCAGTCCATCGCCGCGGCGGAGGCCGGCGCCTCCATCATCCACCTGCATGCGCGCGACCCCAAGGACGGCCGCCCGACGCCCGACCCCGCCGTCTTCATGCAATTCCTGCCGGTGATCAAGCAATCCACCGACGCGGTGATCAACATCACCACCGGCGGCGGCTTGGGCATGTCGCTGGACGAGCGGCTGGCGGCGCCGCTGCAGGCCAAGCCCGAGATGTGCTCGCTCAACATGGGCAGCATGAACTTCAACATCGCGCCAAGCGCGGCGCGCGTGAAGTCGTTCAAGCACGATTGGGAGAAGCCCTATCTGGAGGGCACCACCAACTACATCTTCCGCAACACCTTCCAGGACATCGAGCAGATCGTGGAGCGGCTGGGCAAGGGCCACGGCACGCGCTTCGAATTCGAGTGCTACGACGTCGGGCATCTCTACAACCTGGCGCATATGCTGGACCGCAAGGTGGTGGAGCCGCCGCTGTTCGCGCAGACGATCTTCGGCATCCTGGGCGGCATCGGCGCGGAGCCGCGCAACCTGCTGTTCATGAAGGAGACCGCGGATAGGCTGTTCGGCGACGCCTATGTGTGGAGCGTGCTGGCGGCAGGGCGGCACCAGATGCCGTTCACGACGATGGCCGGGATGCTCGGGGGGAACGTGCGCGTGGGGCTGGAGGATTCGCTCTGGATCGGCAAGGGCGCGGCGGCGAAGTCGAACGCGGAACAGGTGGCGAAGATCCGGCGGATCCTGGAAGAGCTGTCGCTCGAGATCGCGACGCCGGCTCAGGCAAGGGAGATGCTGAAGCTGAAGGGTGGGGATATGGTGGGGTTCTGAAGAAAGAGCTGGGGAAGGGAGTGAACTCCCTTCCCCAGACCCCATCCCTCCTTTTTTTGGCTTCTTGGCGCTGGTGGCCTCCGCACTCTCCGCCCGCGCAGCGCTGTCTCGTGGAGAACGGAGCGCGTCACATTTTTCCGGGGGGCGGAGTTCGCTCCGCCCCCCGTGTCCAGCGTGCGAGTTCTCAGCGCCACGCCGCGATATCGATCACCTCGCTGCGCGGCAGGTTCGCGATCGGCCCCACCGCGCGCGCCGCGCCGTTCTCCAGGCTGACCATGTGCAGCGTGCCCGCAGCGAGCAGGAAGGCGGTGTTGCCGCCCTGGCCGTCCGAGAGGATGTCGAAGGCGACGCCGTTCGGCAGCGTCTCGGCGATCGTGCCGCGCGGCTGCTGCACGCCGTCGTTCGGCGGCGCCTGCAGGTTCAGCGTGCGCTGCAGCGAATCCACCGTGTAGAGCGCGGTCTGCTGCGCGCCCGGCATGCTGTTGCTGTAGGCGCCGGCGACGATGCGCGGCATGGTCTCCGCGAGCGGCGTGCCCTGCTGGAACTTCAGCGTGCCGTCGCGGGCGACCTCGCCGGTCTCCACGTTGACGCGGAAATTGACGCCGTTGAGGCCCATCAGGCGCAGCCGGTTGGCGACCGGGTTGAAGTCCACCACCGCGCGGCCGCCGGACTCGAAGGCCTGGTTGAGGCGGCTCACCTGGGTGGCACGGCCGCTCGCGGCGTCGATGCGGACGATCTGGCCGGCATCGGTGACGCCATAGAGCATGCCGTCCTGCGGCCGCTGGTCGATGCCGATGACACGGCCCTCGGCGCCGGTGATGCGCACCGGCGCGGCGGCGCGGCGCAGGTCGGTGTCGATGCGCAGCAGCATGTTGTCGGATGTCAGGCCGATCAGGGTGGCCGCCTGCGCGCCAGCGGCGGCGCAGAAGCCGATGCCGGCGAGGAGCAGGGCACGAATGGTGCGATGCATGTGAGGAACCCTCCGTGTGCGCAGGACCCCGAGCGGGCCTGCTGGGCGCGGTACGGAGGGCGGTGGCGATTGGACGCGCGGCTCGCGGGGTCGTGAAGGCCAGGAGGGGCTCTGCCCCTCCTGGACCTCCCCGCCGGGGGGCAAGCGATGCCCCCCGGACCCCGCGGGGATTTTGCGCGCGCGAGCCCCGTTCTGAGCCCGACAACGCTGCGGCGCCTGAAAGTGCGGGAGCCGCAAGCGCCAATAAGCCAAAAAAAGGAGGTGGGGGTGTGGGGGCGGAGTTCTCTCCGCCCCCACTCTTTTTCTTCTCCTGATTCCAGTTCCGGCGAAACCGCTCTAGGGTCCGCCGCCCATGGCCGATCCCGTCCTGCTCACCGGCGCTACCGGATTCCTTGGCTCCGCCATTGCGCGCGCGCTCGCCGGCGCAGGGTATGTCGTGCGCGCGCTGGTGCGGCCGAGGACACCGCAGGACCTGATCGCGGGACTGCCGGTGGAGGTGGCGCCGGGGGATCTGCTGGATGCGGAGTCGGTGACGGCGGCGGCGCGCGGCTGCGGCGCCGTCATCCATTGCGCCGCCGATTACCGCATCTGGGTGCCGGACCCGGCGCAGATGGAACGGGTGAATGTCGGCGGCACGCGCGCGGTGATGGAGGCGGCGCTCGCCGCCGGCGTTCCGCGCATCGTGCATGTCAGCAGCGTCGCCACGCTGAAGCCGCGCCGCGACCGCCCCGCCGACGAGACCGATGCGGCGAGGCCGGAACAGGCGATCGGGCCGTACAAGCGCAGCAAGACGCTGGCCGAGCGCGCGGTGGAGGCGATGGTCGCCGAGCGCGGGCTGCCCGCGGTGATCGTCAATCCCTCGACACCGATCGGGCCGCGGGACCGAAGGCCGACGCCGACCGGGCGGGTGATCCTGGACGCGGCGGCTGGACGCATCCCGGCCTATGTGGATACCGGGCTCAACCTTGCGCATGCGGATGATGTCGCGGCGGGGTGCATCGCGGCGCTCGAGCGCGGGCGCATCGGCGAGCGCTACATCCTGGGCGGGCAGGACGTGCCGCTCGGCGACATGCTGCGCTTCATCGCACGGGAAAGCGGGAGGCGCGATCCCATGCGGCTGCCGCGCGCGCCGCTGTATCCGCTGGCGGTCGGGGCGGAACTGGCCGCGCGGTTGACCGGACGCGAGCCGCTGCTGACGCTGGACGGGCTGCGCATGGCGGGGCAGCGCATGTATTTCTCGAGCGCCAGGGCCGAAGGCGAGCTCGGCTATCGGGCGCGGCCGTGGACGGAAGGCGTGCGCGATGCGCTCGCCTGGTTCCGCGAGGCGGGACGGCTGCGATGAGCCTCGGCCTCGCTTTGGCCGCGGCGCTGGCCTGGATGGTGCTGCTGTTCGGCCGCGGCTTCTTCTGGCGCGCCGCGGATGACGACCGCGACGCCCCTGCCCTGCCCGATCCCGCATCCTGGCCGGAGGTCGCGATCGTCATCCCCGCGCGCGACGAGGCGGAGACGATCGGCGCGACGATCCGCGGCCTGCTGGCGCAGGACTATCCCGGGCGCTTCAGCATCACGCTGGTGGATGACCGCAGCCGCGACGGGACCGGCGAGATCGCGCGCGCCGCGGCGGCAGGCGATGCGCGGCTGACCGTGGTCACCGGCACGGCGCGGCCGGCCGGCTGGACGGGAAAGCTGTGGGCGTTGCAGCAGGGGTTGGATCAGGTGGCGACGGCAGCGCCGGGAGCGACGCATCTGCTGTTCACCGATGCGGATATCGCGCATGCGCCGGACAGCCTGCGGCTTCTGGTGGCGCGGGCGGCGGCGACGGGGGCGGTGCTGGTCTCGCTGATGGCGAGGCTGCGCTGCGCGAGTCTTGCCGAGCGCGCGCTGATCCCGGCCTTCGTGTTCTTCTTCCAGATGCTCTATCCGTTCCGTTGGGTGAACCAGCGGGGGAGCCGCACGGCGGGGGCGGCGGGCGGATGCGTGCTGCTGGATCGCGCGGCTCTTGTGCGTGCGGGGAGGCTGGCGCCGATGCGCGGCGCGATCATCGATGACTGCACGCTGGCGGCGCGGATGAAGCGGGAAGGCCCGCTGTGGCTCGGGCTGACCGAGCGCGTGGTGAGCCTGCGCGGCTACGAGGGGGTGGGCGGCATCCGGCGGATGGTGGCGCGCACCGCCTATGCGCAGCTTCGCTACAATCCCGCGATCCTGGTGGGGATGATGCTGGCGCTGACTCTGGTGTTCATGGTGCCGCCGGCGCTGGCGATCTTCGCGGCGGGGACGCCGCAGGCGATCGGGGCCGCGACCTGGGCGGCGATGGCGGCGGCCTATGCGCCGATGCTGGCGCGGTATGGGCTCTCGCCGTGGTGGGGCGCGGGGTTGCCGTTGATCGCGGCGGCTTATATGGGGTTCACGCTCGATTCCGCCTGGCAGGAGGCGCGGGGGCGCGGGGGGATGTGGAAGGGCGAGCCCGGTCCCGGGCGGATCGGCGCCTGAGCGCGCGGGAGGACAGCGCATGAGCCGGCTGGTGGTGCGGGCCTTTTCGGTCTCGGTGGAGGGGTATGGGGCGGGGCCGGATCAGAGCCTCGAGACTCCGCTGGGTGTCGGCGGGGAGGCGCTGCATGGCTGGTTCATCGCCACGCCGACCTTCCGCGCGATGCGCGGGCAGGAGGGTGGCGAGACCGGCGTGGACGAGGAATTCGCAGCGCAGAGTTTTGCCAATCTCGGCGCGTGGATCATCGGGCGGAACATGTTCGGGCCGGTACGCGGGCCGTGGCCTGACGAGAGCTGGAAGGGGTGGTGGGGCGAGGAGCCGCCCTATCACGTGCCGGTCTTCGTGCTGACGCATCATGCGCGCGCGCCGCTGGCGATGAAGGGCGGCACGGTGTTCCATTTCGTCACCGAGGGGATCGAGGCGGCGCTGCGGCTGGCGCGCGAGGCGGCGGGCGGGAAGGATGTGCGGCTGGGCGGCGGCGTCGAGACGCTGCGGCAGTATCTGAGCGCGCGGCTGGTGGACGAGATGCATCTCGCGCTCTCGCCGGTGTTGTTGGGCCGTGGCGAGAGCCTGTTCGCGGGGCTCGATCTGCCGGCGCTGGGTTATGTGTGCGACCGCATGATCGCCTCGCCGGCGGCGGCGCATCTGGTGTTCACACGCACGCGCTGAACGCGCCCCAATCCACCAAAAAAAGGAGGTGGGGGGTCCGGGGGGCGGAGTTCACTCCGCCCCCCGTGTCCAGCGCCGGGCCTTTCGGCCCCGAACCCGATGTGTCGCCGACCTCACACCACCTGGTTGACGAGCTGCGTCTCGCCGCGCCACAGGCGGTCGAGATTGGCCATCAGTATGTCGAGCACGTTGTCCTCGTATTTGCGGGTCTCGCCGGCGGTGTGCGGCGTGATCAGCACGTTGGGCATGTCCCAGAGCGGCGAGGCCGCGGGGAGCGGCTCCTCGACCGTGACGTCGAGGGCGGCGCCGGCGAGGCGGCCGGATTGCAGGGCGGCGATCAGCGCCGGCTCGTCCACCACGCGGCCGCGCGCGACATTCACCAGCAGCGCATCGGGGCGCATGGCGGCGAGCGCCTCGGCGCCGATCAGGCCGCTGGTCTCCTCCGTCAGCGGGCAGGTCAGGGCGAGGAGGTCGGCGCGCGGGAGATGGGCGCGCAGCTCGCGGAAGTCGTGCACCTCGTCGGCGCCTTCCGCGCCGGCGGCGGCGTTGCGGCGGAAGCCGACGACGTGCATGCCGAACGCCTTGGCGAGCCGCGCGAGGCGGCCGCCGATGCGGCCGAGGCCGACCACCAGCAGCGTCTTGCCGCCGCATTCGTCCTCGCGCCGGGCGAGCTCGCCGATCATGCCGCGCCAATGGCGCTTCGCCTGGTTGTCGCGCGCCTCGGGGAGCTTGCGCAGGAGGGCGAGGATCAGCGCCATGCCGTGTTCCGAGACCGCGTTGGCGTTGATGCCCTGGCCGCTGGCGAGGCGGACGCCGCGGGCGCGCAGCAGATCCCGGCCGTACTGGTCGACGCCGGCGCTGCAGGACTGGATGAAGCGGAGCTTCGGCGCACGCTCGAGCAGCTCGTTGCGCCAGAGGCCGGAGACGACGAGGACGTCGGCGTCGGCGATGCGGGATTCGAGGGCTTCGCGGGACGGGGCTTCGAAGAAGCGGAGGCCGGTGCCGCGGGGCGCGAAGCGCTCGGCGAAGCGATAGGCGACGTGGGAGAAGCAGATGGTGAGTTCGTCCCGGGACGGGAACATGAGCGCGGCCTCCGGCTAGGGGGCGCGACGGTGGCGAGGCGGCGGGCGGTGTGCAAGTGGCCCGGCGTTGGACACGGGGGGCGGAGTGAACTCCGCCCCCCGGGAAGGGTGAAGAACTCCGTTCTCAACGAGACAACGATGCGGCGCCTGAGAATGCGGAAGCAGCCAGCGCCAAGAAGCCAAAAAAAGGAGGTGGGGGTTTGGGGGCGGAGTTCTCTCCGCCCCCGATTCTTCTTCTTATCGCGTGGTGCGGACGGTCGCCGTGGGCGCGGTGCCGTTGCCGCCCCCCATGGTGGCGGCCGCGACGGCCGCCGCGATCATGGGAAGCAGGGCGACGCCGCCGGCGCCGAGGGGCAGCGTGTCCTCCTCGTCCAGGTCCGGCAGGGGGCGCGGTACGGCGCGGCGGGTGCGGGTGGCAGGCGTCATGGCGAGCGGCGGCTGCGCCTGGCCGCGCGGCGCGATCACCACGGACGAGCCGGCCGGCACCACCACCGTGCGCTGCTGCGCGGCCGCGGGGGCCGCGCAGAGCAGCAGGCCGAGCAGGACGAGGCGCCACATGACCGCGCGAGCCTATCGGCTCGGCGGCGCAACCGCAACCTTCGCGCGAAATCCGGCTCCGCTATTCCGCGTCCGGCTGGCGTTCCGGGGCGGCCTCCTGGAAGGCGGGAAGGGTCAGGCAGGCGGCCTCTGCGGCCATCAGGCGCGGCAGGGCATGGGTGTCGGCGCCGAAGCGGCGGGCATTGTAGAGCTGCGGCACCAGGCAGAGATCGGCCAGCCCAGGCGCGGTGCCGAAGCAGAACGGCCCGTCATCCTCGTGGCGCAGCAGCGCCTCGCAGGCGGCCAGGCCTTCCTCGATGGTGGTGCGGGCCCAGGCGGTGACCTCGTCGTCGTTGTGGCCCAGGGCGCGCAGCCGATTCAGGACCTTCAGGTTCTGCACCGGATGGATGTCGCAGGCGATGGCGAAGGCGAAGGCGCGGACATGGGCGCGATCCGTCGGGTCGGCGGGGAGCAGCGGCGGGTTGGGCCAGGTCTCCTCCAGCCATTCGCAGATGGCGAGCGACTGGGTGAGCACGGCGCCGTCCTCGAGCTCCAGGGCCGGCACCAGGCCCTGGGGATTGAGGCGGAGATAGGCGGCGTCGCGCTGCTCGCCGCGGCGGAGATGATGCGAGACCTGCTCGGCCGAGAGCCGCTTGAGGTTCAGGGCGATGCGCACGCGCCACGCCGCCGTGGAGCGGAAATAGCCATGGAGCCGCATGCTCGCCTCCCTGTTCTCAGCGGCGGCCCAGCATATCCCGGGAGACGATCAGGCGCATGATCTCGTTTGTGCCTTCGAGGATGCGATGGACTCGCAGGTCGCGCAGCAGCTTCTCGATGCCGTAGTCGGCGAGGTAGCCGTAGCCGCCCAACAACTGCAGTGCGTCGTCCACCACGCGGAAGCCGGTGTCGGTGGCGAGGCGCTTGGCCATGGCGCACCAGGCTGTGGCGTCGGGCGCGCCGGCATCGAGCCTGGCGGCGGCGGTCCAGAGCAGGGCGCGGGCGGCCTCGAGCTCGGTGCGCATGTCGGCGAGGCGGAACTGGGTGTTCTGGAAGTCGGCGATGGCGCGGCCGAAGGCGTGGCGTTCCTGGACATAGGCGAGGGCGCGGTCGAGCGCCGCCTGGGCGCCGCCGAGCGAGCAGGCGCCGATGTTGATGCGGCCGCCGTCGAGGCCCGCCATGGCGAAGCGGAAGCCGTGGCCCTCCTCGCCGAGCAGGGCCTCCGCCGGGACGCGGGCGTCCTGGAAGATCACCTGGCGGGTGGGCTGGGCGTGCCAGCCGAGTTTCTTCTCGGGGGCGCCGAAGGAGAGACCCTGGGTGCGCGCGGGGATCAGCAGGGCGGAGATGCCATTGGGCCCCTCCCCGCCCGTGCGCACCATGGTGAGGTAGAGATCGGCGGCGCCGGCGCCGGAGATGAACTGCTTGGTGCCGTTCAGCACATAGCCTTCGTTGTCGCGCGCGGCACGGGTGCGCAGCGCCGCAGCGTCCGAGCCGCTGCCGGGCTCGGTGAGGCAGTAGGCGGCGATCTCCCCCATGGTCACGAGCTTGGGCAGCCAATGCGCGCGCTGGGCATCGTTGCCGAAGCGGTCCACCATCCAGGCGACCATGTTGTGGATGGAGAGAAACGCCGCGGTGGTGGGGCAGCCGGTGGCGAGCGCCTCGAACACCACCGCGGCGTCGAGACGCGTGAGGCCGGAACCGCCGGATTCCTCGCGGACATAGAGCGCCGCCATGCCGAGGCTGGCGGCCTCGCGGAGCTCGTCGACGGGGAAGTGGTGCGTCTCGTCCCATTCCTGGGCCTTGGGCGCGAGCACGTCACGCGCGAAGGCGAGCGCGACCTCACGGAGCTCGCGCGTGCTGTCGGGGAGGTCGAAAGGTGCCATGGCGGACGTGGTCTCCCGGAAGGCAGAATAAGCAAGAGTCTGGGGGAGTGAACTCCCCCAGACCCCCTCCTTTTTTTGGCGACTTGGCGCTGGTGGTCGCCGCAGTCTCAGCGCCGTGCCGTTGTCTGGTGGAGAACGGGGCGCGTTGGCGCTGGTGGCCTCCGCACTCTCAGGTGCCGCACCGCTGCCTCGTGGAGAGCGGAGCGCCGAACCCGTCCCAAATCACCAAAAAAAAGAGGTGGGGGGTTTGGGGGGGTCGCGGCACTGCCGCGACGTGAAGCTCCGCCCCCCAATCTTTTACTCGGCCGCCAGTGCGGGAACCGGCGCGTCCAAACGCGCCGCGATCTCGGACATGCGGGCGCGCGCCGCGGCGAGGTTGCGGGCCTTGATGTGGCCGAAGCCTTTGATGTCGCCGGCGGCTTCGGCCCATTCGCTGATCGTCGCGTGGGTTTCGGGCGTCAGGCGCGGGAGGAGGGCTTCGAGGCCGGTGCGGTACTCGTGCGGGAGGGCGCGTTCGGTGCGGCGTTCCTCGGTGTTGCCGAAGATGTCGAGGGGTGTGCCGCGCAGGTGCTTGCCGTGACGGAGCAGGGACATGGCGCGCAGCATCCAGGGGCCGTAGGCGCGCTTCCTCGGCAGGCCGGTGACCGGGTCCTTCTTGGCGAAGAGCGGCGGGGCGAGGTGGATCTGCATCCGCTGCGTACCCGTGAAGTCGTGGGCGAGCTGGGCGCGCCATTCGGGCAGGGATTGCAGGCGGGCGACCTCGTATTCGTCCTTGTAGGCCATCAGGCGGTGGAGCTGGGTGGCGACGGCGCGGGTGAGGCGCTCGGCGCCGGGGAGCGCGGCCTGCTCGGCGGCGCGGATCGTTGCGACGAAGGATTCGTAGTGCTTCGCGTAGCGGGCGGACTGGTAGGCGGTGAGGTCGGCGATGCGGCGGGCGATGAGGGCGTCGAGGGATTCGGCTTCGGGGAGGCGGGGCGTGAGGTCCTCGAGGGCGGCGGCGCGGCCGCGGGCGAAGGCTTCCTGGTTGAGCGCGACCTGCGCGCCGTTGAGGGCGATGGCGCGGAGGATGGCGTCGGCGGAGAGCGGGACCAGGCCGCGCTGATAGGCGACGCCGAGCAGGAAGACGTTGAGGTAGATGGCGTCGCCGAGCTCCTCGACGACGCGGGTGGCGCCGGGGAGGGCGACGACCTCGCGGCAGGCGGCGCGGATGCTGTCGAGCATCGTCGCGGTGTCGTAGCGGGTCGCGGTGTTGCGCACGAATTGCGCGGTGGGGGCGAGGTCGGCGTTGAGCACCGCGGCGGTGCGCTCGGGGCCGAGCAGCGGGCGCGCGGTGCGGCCATGGGCGACCATCATGTCGGCGGCGAGCAGCAGGTCCGCCTGCCCCGCGCCGATGCGCGGGCCGGCGATGCTTTCCGGTTCGGCGCCGGCGCGGCCGATGCGGAGCTGGGCATAGACGCCGCCGCCCTTCTGGGCGAGGCCGAGCTGGTCCACGGTGCGCACCGGCCGGCCTTCGAGATGCGCCGCCATGGCGAGGATGGCGGCGAGCGCGGTGACGCCCTGGCCGCCGACGCCGGCGAGCAGCGCGTTCCAGGCCTCGCCCTGGATCTCGGGCAGCGTGGGGTCGGGTGGGGTGGCAGCGCCGGACGCGGCGACGTGATGTTCCGCAGGCTTGGCGCCGACTAGGGTGACGAAGGAGGGGCAGAAGCCCTCGACGCAGGAATAGTCCTGGTTGCAGGCGGACTGATCGATCGCGCGCTTGCGGCCGAAGGGCGTGTCGAGCGGCTCGACGGCGAGGCAGTTGGAGACGCGCGAGCAGTCGCCGCAATCCTCGCAGACGCGCGGGTTGATGGCGACGCGCGTCTCGGCCTTGGGGGCGAGGTCGCGCTTGCGCTTGCGGCGGCGCTCGGTGGCGCATTCCTGGTCGTAGAGGATGACGGTGACGCCAGGGGTTTCGCGGAATTCGCGCATCACCGCCTCGAGCTCGGAGCGGTGGTGGTAGGTCGTGTCGCGCGGGATCAGCGGGTCGCCGCGATGGCGGTCGGGGTCGTCGGAGACGATGGCGACGCGCTGGATGCCTTCGCCGCGCAGCTGGGCGGCGATGTGCGGCACCGTCATCTCGCCTTCCGGCTTCTGGCCGCCGGTCATGGCGACCGCGCTGTTGACCAGGATCTTGAAGGTGATGTTGGCCTTGGCGGCGAGGGCGAAGCGGATGGCGAGGCTGCCGGAATGGCCATAGGTGCCGTCGCCGAGATTGGCGAAGACGTGCTTCTCGGTGGTGAAGGGGGACTGGCCGATCCAGGGCACGCCCTCGCCGCCCATCTGGGTGAACAGGTCCGAATTCCGGTCCATGTCCTTGGCGAGGTAGTGGCAGCCGATGCCGGCGAGCGCGCGCGAGCCTTCGGGGAGGCGCGTCGAGGTGTTGTGCGGGCAGCCGGGGCAGAAATAGGGGTCGCGGAGATGCACGGGCTCGCGCGCGGCGGCGGCGAGGGCGTCGAGCTCCGCGATGCGGGCGCGCATGCGCTCCGTGCGGAAGCCCTCGGGCAGGCGGGCGTGCAGCGCGCGCAGGATGGCGCCGGAATCGAGCTCGGTGAGGTCGGAGAGCAGCGGGCGGCCGGCCTCGTCGGTCTTGCCGAGGATGCGCGGACGGGTGGGCAGGTGGAACAGCGCGTCGCGGAGCTGCCATTCGAGGAAGGCGCGGCGGTCCTCGACGACGAGGATCTCGTCGAGGCCGGATGCGAAGGCGCGGGCGGCTTCGGCGTCGAGCGGCCAGGCGAGGCCGACCTTCCATAGCCGGAGGCCGAGATCCTGCGCCATCGCGTCGCTGATGCCGGCTTCCGCAAAAGCTTGGCGCAGCATGGCGTAGGCCTTGCCGCGGGCGACGATGCCATAGCGGGCGTTCGGCGGATCGAGGATCAGGCGATCGAAGCCATTGGCGCGGGCGAAGGCGATGGCGTGCGGCAGGCGGTAATGGCGCAGCCGCGCTTCCTGCGCGACCGGCTTGTCATGCAGGCGGATGTGCAGCCCGTCGGGCGAGGGCTCGAGGCCGCGCGGCTCGGTGGTGAGGTAGCGCGCCGGGTCCACCAGCACGGTGGCGCTGGCGTCCATGGTGTCGGCGACGCATTTGATGCCCGCCCAGAGGCCGGCGAAGCGCGACAGCGCGATGCCCTTGAGGCCGAATTCCAGCACCTCGGCGACGTCGGCGGGGTCGAGGACCGGGATCTCGAAATCCGCGAAGGCGAATTCGCAGCCGGAGGTGACGGTAGAGGACTTCGCCGAAGGGTCGTCGCCGGCCAGCGCGAGCGCGCCGCCGCGCGGGGCGGTGCCGGCGGAGTTCGCGTGGCGCAGCACGTCGCCGGAGCGGTCCACGCCGGGGCCCTTGCCGTACCAGATGGCGAAGACGCCATCCACGGTGGCGCCCGGCGTCAGCCCGACCTGCTGGCTGCCCCAGCAGGCGGTGGCGGCGAGGTCCTCGTTCAGCCCGGGCTGGAAGACGATGTTATGGTCGCGCAGACGCTGTTGCTGCTTGAACAATTCGCGGTCGAAGCCGCCCAAGGGCGAGCCGCGATAGCCGGAGATGAAGCCGCCGGTGTTCCAGCCGGCGGCCTGGTCCATCTCGCGCCGCAGCAGCGGCACGCGGACCAGCGCCTGGATGCCGGTGAGCAGCACCGGCTCGCCGCGCTTCTCCCAGCGGTCTTCCAGGGTGGCGTCGGGGCGGCGGAGGCTGCCCATGCGGTGGCGACTCTCGAGGGACCCGTCCATGTGGGGAAGCTTGGCCCCGGTTGTCCAGGGGATGTTTCCGAATTCTGTTGTGCAACGCCGAAAGATCGGAAGATCCTTCCGGAATGGACGCCACCGACCGCCGAATCCTCCGCGCCCTTGCCCGCCAGGGCCGGCTCTCCAATGCCGAGCTGGCCGAGGCGGTGGGGCTGTCGCCCTCGCCCTGCTGGACGCGGGTGCGCCGGCTGGAGCAGTCCGGCGTCATCAAGGGCTACCACGCCATGCTGGACCAGGCGGCGCTCGGCCTGCCGGACACCGTCTTCGTCGAGATCATGATGGAGCGGCATGACGAGGAATCGCTGCGCCGCTTCGAGGAGGCGGTGGCCAACATGCCGGAAGTGCTGGAGGCGTGGCTGGTGACCGGCGAGTACGACTACGTGCTGAAGGCGGCGGTCGGGGGCACGGCGGGGTACGAGAAGATGCTGCGGGAGAAGCTGTACCGGCTGCCCGGCGTGCGGCACAGCCGGACCAGCTTCACCCTGCGCTGCCTGAAGCGGGAGCTGTCGCCGACGCCGTGACGGAATGCGGCGCCGTCGCGGAGAATTCCGGCACGGTTTTGATCTGCGTCATGCAAATGAGATTGACTTGCAGTCTCAGTGGTCCGGAGAGTTCGCCCAGCCCGGGGAAGCGAGGAGGACGAACCGATGGACCACGCGGATCCCTACATGCCGCCTGCCCTGCTCGACCCCACGACGCAGCAGCGCTTCGTCAATGCGGTGCCGGTGCCGACGCGGATCGACATGACCGCCGGCGGCGGGGTGGTGCTCGACATGCGCGAGACCACGCAATGGCTCGGCCTGACCGATGAGCACGGGATAGCGCTGCAGACTACGGTCTGGGGCTACGGGCCGGCCGGCGGCGCCGCAAGCTGGCCCGGGCCCACCATCATCGCCGAGAGCGGCACGCCGATCGTGGTCGGCTTCCGCAACCTGCTGCCGGTGGGGAGCACGCTCATCCCCGTGGACATGCACCTCGCCATGGAGGGCAGCGACGCCCTCGAGCAGGGGCTGCTGCCGGCGGTGGTGCATCTCCATGGCGGCCATACGGAGAGCGCCAGCGACGGCCTGCCGGAGGCGTGGTTCACCCAGGACCCGGCCGTGGTCGGGCCGGATTACGCGGGCAGCTTCAACACCTACGACAACGACCAGCGCGGCACCGCGCTGTGGTACCACGACCATGCGATGGGCCTCGCGCGCAACAACGTCTATGCGGGGCTGGCCGGCTTCTACCTGCTGCACGACGCGACCGAGCAGCGCCTGATCGACGAGGGCGTGCTGCCGGGGCGCGATGCGGAGACGGAGCTCGCGATCCAGGACCGCGCCTTCACCGCGGACGGGCAGCTCTATTATCCCGCCTATCCCGAGGATCCGCTGCCCGGCACCGACGAGACGGTCGCCGACACGCTGCCGGAGGATTACGACGGGCCCGTGCCGACCGCGGTGCCGGAATTCTTCGGCGACGTGCTGGTGGTGAACGGCATGGCCTGGCCGCGGATGACCGTGGAGGGCGAGGCGCGGCTGCACCTGCTGAACGGCTCCGATTCGCGCTTCTATTTGCTGGAGCTGGACAATCCCTGGGCGAAGCTGACCTTGGTGGGCACCGATGGCGGGCTCTTGAAGCATGCCTGGACCATCTCGGACGGCGACGGCGTGCGCGAGGCGGGCGAGTTCCTCGTGCTGGCGCCGGCCGACCGGGTGGACCTCGTGCTCGATCTCACCGATCCGCACATCGAGGGGCCGGTGACGCTGCTCAATCGCGGCCCGGCCTATGAGCCGTTCAAGGGGCTCGAGGCCGACGGCTCGCTCGCCGGCGGCGACGAGCCGGTGGTGGCGGCGACGCCCGACGACCCCGTTGGCGCGGTGATGCAATTCGATCCGGCGCCGCTGGCGCCGGGCCACGCCGCGAGCGTCGAGGGTGGCACGCGGCTCGACTCCGATTTCGAGCGGCTGAAGACGCCGGAAGTGACGCATGCGCGGCGGCTCGGCCTGTTCGAGGTGGAGGACGAGCATGGCCGCACCACGCCGATGCTGGGCGTCGCCGATCACGGCCAGACCGACATCAACGGCGATCCGGTGCCGTTCGGCCCCCTGCCCTTCGACGCGCCGGCGACCGAGGTGATCCAGCGCGGTGCCATCGAGAAATGGATCATCTTCAACTTCAGCGAGGACGCGCATCCCGTGCACCTGCACCAGGTGCAGTTCCAGGTGAAGAGCCGCAGCGAGATCGCCTGGGAGGACAAGCAGGTCAACGCCACCGGCGAGCGCGGCGAGGACGGGATGCCGGATGCCGTGCATCGCACCGCCGACATCGCGCTGCGGCCGGAAGACAGAGGCTGGCAGGACACGGTGTGGGTGGGGCCGGGCGAATCCATCGCCATCGAGGCGCGCTTCGACATCGCCGGCGAGTATGTGTGGCACTGCCACATCCTCTCGCACGAGGATCACGACATGATGCGGCCCTTCGTGGTGGTGGACGAGCTGGTCTGAGGCCTCAGCCGCGCAACGCCGCCGCCTGCTCGGCGGCGGCGTGGGCGAGGTGGTCCAGCACCGCGCGCACCCGCGGGAGATGCGCGAGCTCGGCATGCGCCGCGGTCCACAGGCCGAGGCGGGGCGGCGGCTCGGCGACGCGGATGACGGCGAGGGCGGGATCGCGATCGGCGGCGAGGCAGGGCAGCAGCGCGATGCCGAGGCCCGCGCGGGCGGCGGCCTGGCGCGTGGCGCCGCTCGTGCTGCGCAGCACGACGTGGCCGCGCGGCGCGAGGCGGCGCAGCCAGGCGACCTGCGGGATGGTGTCGTAGCCGAGCGGCCATTCGACGATGTCGTGGCCGGCGAAGCCGTTCTCGAGCGCGGGCGCGCCGCGCGCGGCGAGATAATCGGGCGCGGCGTAGAGGGCATAGCCGACCTCGCCGATGCGGCGGGCGACGACATTGCCCTGCGCGGGCGGGGCGAGGCGCAGCGCGACATCGGCCTCGCGGCGCGACAGGTTGGCGCTCTGCACGTCGGCGGCGATCTCGATGGCGATCGCCGGGTGCGCGCGGCGGAGCGCGGGCAGCGAAGGGATGACGAAGCCGGTGGCGAGCGGCTCGGTGGTGGCGAGGCTGACCAGGCCGGCGGGTTCCTCGGCGGCGCCGCCGAGCGCGCCTTGCAACGCGGTGAACTCGGCTTCCATGCGGCGCGACCAGTCGAGCAATTGTTCGCCGGCCTGGGTCAGGCGGTAGCCCTGGTGGGTGCGGTGGAACAGCCGTTGGCCGAGCGCCGCCTCCAACGCTTCGACATGGCGGCCGACGGTCGCGGCGTTGACCTGCAGCACGCGGCCGGCCGGCGAAATGCCGCCGGTTTCCGCGACCTTCAGGAAATAGCGCAGATCGTCCCAGTCCATTGCGTGAGTGTAGAGGGAAAACCGTTGGGGGGCGGAGAGAACTCCGCCCCCCAAACCCCCCACCTCCTTTTTTTGGCTACGGGGAAACGTGGGGAACGCGGTTTTCAGCCCGCCGAGGGAGTGGCGGCGGAGAGTGCGGGAGGTGCATGCGCGCAAAGGCCATTCGCGAAGTCTGCGGATTCTGCGGCGGGATCGCAGCGCGTAGCGTGCCGCGCGCCGCCGCAGAGGCGGCGCGAAAGGAGATCCGACATGGACGCCATCGGCGCGCTGCCCCTGCCGCTGGAGCGGCTCCGCAGGCAGTGGAATGCATGGCGCGCGCGCGCCTCCCGCACGCCTGACGCGGCTCATCGCCACCCCCGCGCCGATCGCGGCGTGCACCTGCTGGATGCGCGCATGCGCCGCGACATCGGCCTCGTCGAGGAGGTCGCCTGGCGCGCGGCAGAGCGGCATCTCTGGCTGCCGTGAGAGGCGCGGCGCGCGATGCCGTGAAACGCTTCACGCCCGCGCGGCCTGGCGCCGCGGCCCCCGCAACCTCCCGGACATGGCGCTGAAACCGAGGCGCCGCGGCGCGACACATCGGCGCAACGAAGCGCCGATAGATCGCCGGCGGGGCGTCACGAGGACGGAAAAGGCTAGCACGTCATGGCCAGCATCATTGGTACCCCAGGGAACGACACGCTGATCGGCACCAACGGGGCCGACACCATCAACATGAGCCAGGGCGGCATCGACAGCGTCCTCGGCGGCGCAGGCGACGACACCATCCTCGCCGGCGGCGCGCTGACCGCGGCGGACAGCATCCAGGGCGGCGCCGGCTACGACAAGCTCGACCTCGCCGGCGACTACTCGGCCGGGCTGGCGATGGGCTCGCGCACGCTCCGCGGGGTGGAGGAGATCCACTTTGGCGGCGGCTACAACTACAGCATCACCATGCACGATGCCGCGGTGACCGCCGGCGAGATGATGAAGCTCGACGCCCACGACATGAGCGCGGGCAAGTGGCTGTACTTCGACGGCTCGGCGGAGCAGGACGGCGGCTTCCTGTTCTATGACGGCTTCAGCAACGACACCGTGCTCGGGGGCCAAGGGTACGACAACATCATCATGACCTATGGCGGCGTGGACGCCGCCTTCGGCAATGGCGGCGACGACATCATCTCCTTCGGCGGCGCGCTGCAGGCGACCGACCGCGTCGATGGCGGCGACGGCTTCGACACGCTCTACATCGACGGCCCCAACTACGCCGGCGGGCTGACCTTCAGCGCCACCACGGTCACCAACATCGAGAACCTCGCCTTCGGCGGCAGCTACAATTACGTGCTGAAGACGCATGACGGGACGATCGCCGCGGGCGAGAACCTGTTCGTCGACGGGCGCGGCCTCAGCGGCGCGGGGCGCATGACCTTCAACGCCTCGGCCGAGACCGACGGCACCATCAGCGTGATCGACGGGATCAACAACGACATCGTCATCGGCTCGCAGAACGGCGACACCTTCATGAGCGGCGGCGGGCACGACATCCTGTCCGGCCAGGACGGCGACGACAGCTTCCTGATGGGCGCCTTCCTCGATGCCGGGGACTGGGTGCTGGGCGGCGCAGGCTATGACTGGGTCGCGCTGAACGGCGACTACTCGGCGGGCGTCACCCTGGGCAGCCTGACCCTGGTCGGCATCGAGGCTATGCAGCTCTACGACGGCTTCGACTACAAGCTGATCTTCGACAACGGCAACGTCGCCGCCGGCGAGAGCATGAAGATCATGGCCGGGCTCGGCGCGCCGCACAGCTTCCATTTCGACGGCTCCGCCGAGAGCGACGGGCGCTTCGAGGTCTATGGCGGCGCCGGCGACGACACGCTGATCGGCGGCGACGGCGACGACCTCCTGGCCGCGGGCGCCGGGGTGGACAGCATCGACGGCGGCGACGGCGACGACGACATCCAGTTCTGGGGCGAGTTCACCGCGGAGGACAGCGTCGATGGCGGCGAGGGCAACGACCGTCTCTTTTTCAGCGGCGACTTCTCGGGCGGTCTCACCCTCGGCGCGAAGGTGCAGAACATCGAGGGCATCATCCTGGACGGCGCCTTCGACTACGTCATCACCGCGCAGGACGCGCTGGTGAAGGCCGGGGCCACGCTGAGCGTGGACAGCTACTACCTCGATGCGGCGCATCATCTGCGCTTCAACGGCACGGCCGAGCAGGACGGCAGCTTCGACCTGACCGGCGGCCTCGGCGACGACACGCTGATCGGCGGCGCCCAGGGCGACAGCTTCCACATCAACCGCGCGGGCCACGACGTGGTGCAGGGACGCGGCGGCGACGACTACATCCATGTCAATGCCGAGTTCACCGCCGACGACCGCGTGGATGGCGGAGCGGGGTACGACGTGATCGAGCTCTACGGCGACTTCTCGGCCGGCCTCACCCTCGCCGCCGACACCCTCGTCAATGTCGAGCGCATGGACCTGTTCTGGACCGACAGCTACAAGGTGACGACCCACGACAACACGGTCGCCGCGGGCCGGACGCTGACGGTGGACGGGCACTGGCTCGGCGCCGACAAGACGGTGGTGTTCGACGGCAGCGCCGAGCTCGACGGCAAGTTCGTCATCACGAGCGGCGCCGGCAAGGACGTGCTCACCGGCGGCGCGGGGAACGACCGCTTCACCGGCGGCCTCGGCCAGGACGTGATGACCGGCGGCCTCGGCGGCGATCGCTTCATCTTCACCGATATCGCCGACAGCGCGGTCGGCGCGGCGCGCGACAAGATCATGGACTTCTCTTCCGTGCAGGGCGACCTCGTGGACCTCTCGGCGATGGATGCGAACAGCGGGGTCTATGGCGACCAGGCCTTCAGCTTCATCGGCAATGCGGCGTTCTCCGGCGTCGCCGGGCAGCTCCGCTACACGCTTTCCAACGGCAACCTGATCCTCGCCGGCGACACCAATGGCGACGGCGCGGCCGAGTTCCAGATCGGCCTGACGAACACCGCGGGCATCGGCCTCGGCGACCTCGTGCTCTGAGCGGAAGACGGTGGGGGGAAGGCGCGCGCGCCTTCCCCCGCCGCGCTACAGCGGATGCAGGGCCTGCGCGGGAAGTGCCGCGATCAGCGCCTCCACCACGAGACCGAGCCGCGGATGGCGCCAGCCGGGCGCCACCTCGGCGAGCGGATGCAGCACGAAGCCGCGTTCGTGAAGGCGCGGATGCGGCAGCACCGGATCGGGCGCGTCGCGAATCATCCCGTCGAGGTCGAGCAGATCGAGATCCAGGGTGCGCGGCGCGTTGATCCTGCCGCGGCGGCGGCCGGAGGCGGCTTCCAGCGCGTGCAGCGCGGCGAGCAGGGCGGCGGGATCGGCGCTCCCCGCAAGCCGCGCGACGCCGTTGACAAAGGGCGGCGAGGCCGGGTCGGGCGGGACCGGCGCCGACTCCCACCACCGGGAGAGCGCCACGAGGCGCAGGCCGCACAGCCCATCCAGGGCAGCGGCGGCGCGGCGGCAGGTCTCGAGCGGCGGCGCCCCGTCCGGGCCGGGCAGGTTCGCGCCGATGCCGATCAGCACGCGCGCCGTCATGACAGGGGGCGGCGGCTGGTGTAGGCAGCGCCATTCGCCTTTTCATACGCAGCAGGATTCATCGTGTCCCAATCATCCCGCAACCGTGCCGGCCTCGAGCGCGTCGCCATCTTCATCGACGGGGCCAACCTCTACCACGCCACCCGCGCGCTCGGCTTCGACATCGATTTCGCCGCGCTGCTGCAGTACTTCGACAGCGCCACCTACCTGGTGCGCGCCTACTACTACACCGCGATCGTGGAGACCGAGGAATACACGCCGCTCCGCCCGCTGGTCGATTTCCTCGCCTACAATGGCTATCGCGTGGTGACCAAGCGGGCGCGGCAGCAGATGGATCCGGGCGGGCAGCCGCGGCTCAAGGGCAACATGGACATCGAGCTCGCGGTGGACATGCTGGAGATGGCGCCGCATCTGGACCATGCCGTGCTGTTCTCGGGCGATGGCGATTTCCGCCGGCTGGTGGAGGCGGTGCAGCGGCAGGGCGTGAAGGTGACTGTGGTGTCCACGCTCGAGGTGTCGCCGCCGATGGTGTCGGACGATCTCCGGCGGCAGGCGGATGCCTTCCTCGATCTCGTCGACATCGCGCCGGAGATCGCGCGGCGTCAGGCGGAGCCGCGGCCGCGCGTGGCGCAAGCCGCCGCGCCGGCGGCCCGGCCGAGCCGTGCGACCCCCGCAGAGCCCTTCGCCGATAACGAGCTGCCGGACCCGGAGGCGTGAGCGAGGCAGCGCCGGGGCGCGACTGCCCGCTCTGCCCGCGCCTCGCCTCCTATCGCGCGGCGAACCGCGCGGCGTTTCCGGATTGGCACAACGCGCCCGTGCCCTCCTGGGGGCCGCGCGAGGCGCCGCTGCTGATCCTCGGGCTGGCGCCGGGGCTGCGCGGGGCGAACCGCACGGGGCGGCCCTTCACCGGAGATTATGCCGGCAAGCTGCTCTACGCGACGCTGCTGGAATTTGGGCTGGCGCACGGCGCCTATGGCGAGGATCCGCAGGACGGGCTGGAGCTCACCGGCTGCCGCATCGCCAATGCGGTGCGCTGCGTGCCGCCGGAGAACCTGCCGGTGCCGGCGGAGATCCGGAGCTGCAACGCCTTCCTGAAGGCGGAGCTTGCGGCGATGCCGCGGCTCCGCGCGGTGCTGGCGCTCGGCGTGGTGGCGCATGGCGCGCTGCTGCGGGCGAAAGGGATTCCGCTGTCGCGCTACACCTTCGCGCATGGCGCGGTGCACGCGCTGCCGGATGGGCTGGTGCTGGCGGATTCCTATCACGTCAGCCGGTACAACACCTCGACGCGGAAGCTGACGCCGGAGATGTTCGCGGCGGTTGTCGCGCGGCTCGCTGCGCCCCGGGGGGCGGAGAGAACTCCGCCCCCCGGACCCCCCGCCTCCTTTTTTTGACTCCGGGGAAGCGTGGCGAGCTCCGTTCTCAGCCCGACAACGGCTCGGCGCTTGAGAGTGCGGGAGGAGCCAGAACCAATAAGCCAAAAAAGGAGGTGGGGGGTTTGGGGGGGTCGCGGCACTGCCGCGACGTGAACTCTGCCCCCCAATCTTACATTTCCGGCATCGCCTGGCTCAGCCGCCCGCCCATGCGCAGAGGCGCGATGCGGGTGGCGAGGCCGGTCGAATCGTCGGTCTCCACCAGCACGCCGCAGAGCGTCGCCTCGCCTTCCGCAGGCGCCAGGCGTTCGGCCGGCACCTTGCGCCAGAAGCGCAGGCTGGCGGCGCCTTTCTGCATGCCGATGACGCTGTCGTAGTCGCCGCACATGCCGGCATCGGTCATGAAGGCGGTGCCGCCTTCGAGGATCTGGTGATCGGCGCTGGGGACGTGGGTGTGGGTGCCGATGACGAGGCTTGCGCGGCCGTCGAAGGAATGCGCGAGCGCGGCCTTTTCCGAGGAGGCTTCGGCGTGGATGTCGATCACCACCGCCTGGACGCTGCCGCCGGCGCCGAGCGAATGGCGCGCGAGCTCGGCCTGGGCGGCGCGGAAGGGATCGTCGCAGGGCTCCATGAAGAGGCGGCCGAGCAGGTTGAGCACAAGGGCGCGGCGGCCGCCGGGAACCTCCACCACCGCGGCGCCGCGGCCGGGGGTGCCGGGCGGGTGGTTGAGCGGACGGATCAGGCGCGGCTCGGTCTCGATGAAGGGGATGATCTCCTTGCGGTCCCAGGCGTGGTTGCCGAGGGTGAGGACATCGGCGCCCACGGCGAACAGGGCGCGCGCCATCTCGGGGGCGAGGCCGAAGCCGTGGCTGGCGTTCTCGGCGTTGATCACGACGAGGTCGGGGGCGAGGCGCGCGCGCAGGCCGGGCAGCGCCGCGGCGACGGCATCCCGCCCGCTGCGGCCGACGATGTCGCCGAGGAAGAGGATCCTCACGCCGCCTCGCGGCAGGCGATGACGCCCGCTTCGGTGGCGATGCGGGCGAGGCGGATGTCGTCGGGGCCGGCGGGAACCTCGGGGAGCTCCTGGGCGGCGTAGCCGACGCCGATCGCGGTGGCGCCGGGCAGGCCGGCCAGGGTGCGGTCGTAATAGCCGCCGCCATAGCCGAGGCGGCGGCCGGCGCGGTCGAAGGCGAGCAGCGGCACCACCAGCCAGTCCGGGGTGAGGAATTCGCCGTCTTCCGGCTCGCGTGTGCCGATCGGGCCGCGGCGGAGCGGCGCGCCCCAGCGCCAGCGGCGGAATTGCAGCGGCGCACCGCGGCGCGGCGTGACCGGCATGACCAGGGCGTGGCCGCGCGCATCCAGCGCCTCGAGCAGCGGGCGGATGTCGATCTCGCTGCCCATCGGCCAGAAGCCGGCGACGATGGCGCCCGGCGGCGGCGGCGCCTCGGCGAGCAGGCGCTCGGCGAGGCGGGCGCCGAGGGCGGGGTCGCAGCCGGCGCGGCGCAGCAGGGCGGCGCGGCGCGCCTCCGCCTTCAGCCCGGCCAGGATCTCAGGACAGTACACGGCGCGGCCTCGTTCACGGGGCGCCCAGGCCCCACACGCCGTGCGCCGGAAAGCTGCTGCGGAGCCACCATGGCCGCTGGCGTCTCACCCTCCCAAGGCCTGCTAGCGCAGGTGGGCGCCAGATATCCGGACCACGATCCGGACAGTGCCAGCTCCCGGAGGATGCTCATTGGCCCCGGGGATGAATTGCCTGGCGCACCGGGCAGCCCCGCAGCGTCCTTACCTAGGGAGCTTCGAGCTCGGCCGCAATGCCTTCCAGCGCGTCGGCGATGCGGGCGAGCTTGTCGGCGAGCGCCGGGTCGGCGGCGGGCGCGGCGCCGGGGACGGCGCCGCCGGCCTTGAGCGCGGTGACCTCGGCCTGGAGGTCGGCGGCCTCGTCGGCGAGCTGGAGCGCGGCGAGCAGCAGCATGCGCGTCTCGCCGAACTGCATGCCCATGGCGCGCAGGGCGCCGACGCGGCGGTCCACCTCCAGCGCCATGCGCTGGAGATGCTGTTCCTGCCCGTCCTGGCAGGACACCGGATGGGTGTAGCCGCCGATGCGGATATTGACCTGGCCCAACCCGCCTACTCCTGCCCGTCCTCGCCGAGCACGTCGCGCAGCCGCGCGATGGTCTGCTCGAGCCGCCCGGCGAGCGCCGCGACGGCCTCCTTCGATACCCCCCCGGCCGGAACCTGCGCGGCCTTCGCCGCCGCGGCGGCGCGGGCGAGGCGCTCGACCGCCGCTTCCAGCCGCATCGTCGCCGCCGTGACCGGATCCCCTGCCCTGTCGCTCATTCGCCCCCTGCATGCCGGTGACCGGCCGTGTTGCTGGACGCAGGGCCTCCCGACATGCTGGAAGCCTTGGCATGCTGCGGGGCTTGGGGTCAACGGTGGGGCCTGCGCGGGAGGCGGGGCACGCCATGCCGGCGGTGGTGGTGCATGGGCTGGCGCAGGCCTGTGCGGCGCTCGCGGCGGCGGGGCCGCGCGGGGTGCTGCTGCTGTCGGCGCCGGGCGCCGGGGCGAGCCTGGGGCCGCGCTGGTTCGCCGCACTGGCCGCCGCGGCGGCGGCGCGCCACCCGGGGGTGGCGCATGCGGCGGCGCTGGATTGCGCCGACATGCCGGGGGCGGCGCTGGCGGCGCTGCGCGGCGGATTACGCTTCGTGATCCTGGATCCGCTCACGCCTGCGTTTGCCGCGGTGGCCGCGGCCGCCGAATCCTGCGGAGCGGTGCTGCTCGCCGAGCGCCCGCCGGCGCTCGACCTCGCGCGCTACGATGCGCGCCGGCGGTCGCATGGGGCGGCGCTGGCCGCCTGGCTGGCGGGCGCGGATGACAGCGCCCCAGGGCTGCGCTAGAGGCAGACCACCCTTGAAAGCCGGATGGAAAGGACCCGCGATGAGGCTCACCGAGAACGTCAAGACCATCCTGTCCTGGTACGAGAGCGACAATCCGGGCACCAAGGCCAACCTCGCGCGCATCCTGATGCAGGGGAAGCTCGGCGGCACCGGCAAGATGGTGATCCTGCCGGTGGACCAGGGCTTCGAGCATGGCCCGGCGCGCTCCTTCGCGCCCAACCCCGCGGCCTATGACCCGCACTACCATTTCGAGCTGGCGCTGGAGGCGGGGCTGAATGCCTATGCCGCGCCGCTCGGCATGATCGAGGCCGGGGCCGCGACCTATGCCGGCAGCATCCCGACCATCCTGAAGGTCAACTCCTCCAACAGCCTGTCCAGCACCAAGGACCAGGCGGTGTATGGCAGCGTCTCCGATGCGCTGCGGCTCGGCTGCTCGGCGGTCGGGTTCACGATCTACCCGTCCTCCGAATACCAGTTCGAGATGATGGAGGAGCTGCGCGAGCTCGCCGAGGAGGCGAAGGCCGCGGGCCTCGCGGTGGTGGTGTGGAGCTATCCGCGCGGGCCGATGCTCGACAAGGCGGGCGAGACCGCCTTCGACATCTGCGCCTACGCCGCGCACATGGCGGCGCTGGTCGGCGCGCACATCATCAAGGTGAAGCCGCCGACCGACGCGCTGTCGCTGGATGCGGCGAAGAAGGTGTATCTCGAGCGCGGCATCGACGCCTCCTCCCTCGCCGCGCGCATCAAGCACGTCGTGCAGGCCTGCTTCAACGGCAGGCGGCTGGTGGTGTTCTCGGGCGGCGAGGCGAAGGGCACCGATGCGCTGCTCGACGAGGTGCGCGCCGTCCATGCCGGCGGCGGCAGCGGCTCGATCGTCGGGCGCAACGCGTTCCAGCGGCCGAAGGAAGAGGCGCTGAAGCTGCTTTCCGCGATGGTCGAGATCTACAAGAGCAAGGCCTGATGCCGGGCGCCGCAGGGCGCGCGGATGGCAACGGCAGCGGGGGGGCTCCCCGCTGCCGTTTGTATGTGGTGACGCCGCCGCGGATCGACCTCGCGGCGTTTCCGGATCTGCTGGCGGCGGCGCTGGATGCGGGGGATGTCGCCTGCGTGCAGCTGCGGCTGAAGGATGCATCCGATGACGAGGTGCGGCGCGCGGTGGAGGCGCTGCTGCCGGTGACACAGCCGCGCGGCGTGGCGCTGCTGCTGAACGACCGCGCGGACCTCGCGGTGGCGACGGGGTGCGACGGCGCGCATCTCGGGCAGGAGGATGGCGATCACCGCGCGGCGCGCGCGCTGCTGGGGCCGCAGCGGACGCTCGGGATCACCTGCCATGCCTCGCGGCATCTCGCGATGGAGGCGGGGGAGATCGGCGCGGACTACGTCGCCTTCGGCGCGTTCTTCCCGACCGGGACGAAGGAGGTGGTGCACCACGCCACGCCGGACATCCTGGAATGGTGGTCGGAGCTGTTCGAGCTGCCTTGCGTGGCGATCGGCGGCATCACGGCGGCGAATTGCGCGACGCTGGTGCAGGCGGGGGCGGATTTCCTGGCGGTGGTGGGCGCCGTGTGGGGGCATCCGGACGGGCCGGCGGCCGGGGTACGCGCGATGAACGCGGCGATCGCCGCGGCGGAGCAGGAAGCGTGACGCCGCGGCCGGCGCTGGTGCCCGAACTGCTGGTGAGCGACACGGCGGCGAGCCTGCGCTTCTGGTGCGGGCTGTGCGGCTTCACCGTGCTGTATGACCGGCCGGAAGAGGGCTTCGCCTGCATCGAGCGCGACGGCGCGCGGGTGATGCTGGACCGGCGCGACGCCGGGCGCGACTGGGTCGCGGCGCCGCTGGAGAAGCCCTTCGGGCGCGGGATCAACCTGGAGATCGCCGTGGCCGATCTCGCGCCGCTGCTGGCGGCGCTGGAGGCGGCTGGCTGGCCGCTGTTCCTGGAGGCGGAAGAGAAGCGCTACCGCGTGGGCGCCGCCTTCGCGCGGGTGCGGCAATTCATCGTACAGGATCCGGACGGCTACCTCCTGCGCTTTTCGCAGCGCCTGGCGTGAGATCGCGGCGGCCGCGCGAGAGTTGCGGGTGCGGCGCAAGCCCGGCAGTTCAGTTGCCGTGCCGGTTGATGCTCGGCGTCCGGCCGGGCACCAGCAGGCCCTGGTCCACGCCGCGCGGGCGCTGGGGCGCGAAGATGGCGCCCCGGACCGTCGGCGGGTAGTCCCAGTAGGTGAAGTAGAGCGCGCCAGGGGTCGCGACGGCCTGGTTCTCCAGCTGGCGGAACGGGCCGATATTGATGCGGCCGAGCTGGGCCACGAGGTTGATGTCGGTGGGCCCGCCCAGCCGGTGCGGGATGGCATGGCCGCGGTGGTACAGCGCGCCGGCGCTGAGCGGGTGGCCGCGCATGCGGGACTTGTCGCGCTCGGACGGATCGCGGCCGCGGCTGACGCCCCAGGCGGCGATCAGGCGTTGGGCGCCGAGATCGAAGAGATAGGAGAATTCGGCAACGCGGGTTTCGACCACCTCGGGGTCGCGGCTGCGCGACCAGTAGTCGTCCAGCCAGACATCGGTGAGATAGGGGCAGATGCTGCGGGCGTAGCCTTCCTCCGGCGCAGCGGGATCGACCGCGCCCATCAGGTCGGCGAGATGGGTGTACTGTGCCATGGCTGACCTCCTTCGCCCCCGGGCCGAAGACTAGCCGAGCGACGGGGCGGACGACCTCGCCAATTCGGATGAGAGGCTGGCAGAGTGCGGGGCGGGATGGATGAGATCACCTTCCACACGCTGCTGCACCGGCCGGGGACGCTGCTCGACATCGGCGCGCATGACGGGCTGATCACCCTGCCCTTCTCGCTGCTGCCGCGGAGCCGCGTGCTGGCCTTCGAGCCGCTGCCGAGCGCCTTCGCGCGGTTGCAGGCGGCGATCGCCCGCGCGCATGGCGGCGCCGTGCCGGCGCATGTCGTGCTGCACAACGCGGCGCTCGGGGCGCATGCGGGAAGCGTCACCTTGTCCATGCCCGTGCTGGACGGCGTGGCGCAGGAGCAATGGGCCTCGACGGCGAAGGACTATGCCCCGTTCGCGAACGCACGGGTGGCGGTCGTGCGGCACGAGGTGCCGCTGCTGCGGCTGGACGAGCTCCGCCTCGCCGACGTGACGCATGTGAAGCTGGATGCCGAGGGCGCGGAATACGAGATCCTGCGCGGCGCGCGCGAGACGCTGCTGCGCTGCCGACCCGTGCTGACGATCGAGATCGAGGAGCGGCACCGCGAGGGCAGCACCTGGGCGGTGCCGGCCTATCTCGACGCGCTGGGCTACGAGACCTGGTTCGAGCTGAAGGGCGACTGGCATCCGATCGCCGCGCTGGATCGCGCGAGGATGCAGCGCGCCTCGCCCGATCCTTCGGTGTTCGCGGCGTCCGACCCCTATGTGTTCGTCTTCTACGTGCTGCCGCGGGAGGCGGCGCCGGCGCTGCTGGCGCGGCTCGGCGCGGGGTGAGACGGCGCGCGTCAGAACATCGTGTTGGTGTTGGCGGCGGTTTCCGGCACGGGCTGGATCACGTCCCAATGCTCGACGATGCGCCCGTTGGCGACGCGGAAGATGTCCACGATGGCGGCGCCGCGGTCCTCGGGCCCGCTGCGGCTGTGGTGGTGCAGGACGACGAGATCGCCTTCCGCCACCACGCGCTTGAGCTCGCTGGAGGCGGCGGGGTTGTCGCGGAAGCGGCCGCCGAGGAAGCGGATCGCCGCCTCGGCGCCGTCCGGCACGCGCGGATTGTGCTGGGTGTAGGTCGGCCCGACATGGCGGGCGAAGCCTTCGGCGACGCGCTTCTGGCGGAAGACGAGATCGTAGAAGTCGAGCACCGTCTGGCGTGGCGTGGGGGCCTGGGCGCGCGCCGCGAGCGGCAGCAGCGCGGCGAGGCCGGCAAGGAAGGCGCGGCGCATGGCGTAACCTCACGAGGGTGACGGGCGATCCTGCCTTCGCCTATGCTCGCCACCAAGCACCAAGAGGAGACGCCATGCCTCCGCCCTTCCGCGTGGTCCGCGCCGCCGGCGCCCTCGGCGCCGAGCTGCTGGACATCGATCTCGCCGGCGCGCTCGACGACGCCACCATCGCCGCGATCCGCGCCGCCTGGCTGGGGCACGGGGTGATCTTCTTCCGCGACCAGGCGCTGCCGCCCGAGCGCTTCCTCGCCTTCGCGCGGCGCTTCGGCGAGCCGATCGAATACCCTTTCGTGCGGGGGCTGGAGGGCTTTCCGCAGATCACGCCGGTGGTGAAGCTCGAGCATGAGCGGGTGAATTTCGGCGGCGTCTGGCATTCCGACACCGCCTATCTGGAACGCCCGCCGATGGCGACGATGCTGATCGCGCGCGAGGTGCCGCCGCAGGGCGGCGACACGCTCTTCGCGAGCGCCGCCGCCGCCTACGAGGCGCTGTCGGAGGGGCTGAAGGCGACGCTCGCGCCGCTGCGGGCGGTGAACTCCTCGCGCAAGGCGGATGCCTCGAAGACGCGGGAGGACTTCCAGAAGAAATACGGCGCTGCGACGAATGCGGAGGTGCTGGAAGCGGAGCATCCGGTGGTGCGCACGCATCCCGAGACCGGGCGGCCCGCGCTCTACGTCAATCTCGGCCACACCACGCGCTTCGCCGGCTGGACCGAGGAGGAGAGCCGGCCGCTGCTGGAATTCCTGTTCGCGCACATCACGCGGCCGGAATTCACCTGCCGCTTCCACTGGCAGCCGGGCTCCATCGCGCTGTGGGACAATCGCGCGGTGCAGCACTACCCGGTGAACGATTATCACGGGCATCGGCGGGTGATGCACCGGATCACGCTGGCGGGGGACGTGCCGAATTGAAGACTGGGGGGCGGAGATGAACTCCGCCCCCCAAACCCCGAGCTCCGTTCTGAACCCGACAACGGCGCGGCGCCTGAGAGTGCGGGGGCCGCAAGCGCCAAGTCGCCAAAAAAAGTAGGGATGGGGTCTGGGGAAGGGAGTTCATCTCCCTTCCCCAGCTCTTTCTTCAGTTCTCCTCGCGCCCCCCCGGCAACGCGACCGGCTCCAGCAGCGATTCCGCCTCGTGCTTCAGCCGCTGGTAGGAGCGCAGCGACAAGGGCAGCATGCCGAGATAGCCGACGCCGCCGGCGGCGAGCGCGGCCCAGGGCTCGGCCACCAGCAGCGCCACGAAGAGCCCGACGCCGAGCAGCAGCGGCAGCACGAATTCGCGCGGCACCTTGAAGTTCTTGAACGACCAGGTCGGCAGCGTGCTCACCATCAGCGCCGCGGTCACCACCAGCACGGTGCCGACGAAGGCCGGGTGGCGCACCAGGCCGGCGAGGATCGGCAGGCCGGCATCCTCGAACCAGATTCCGGCGAAGAGCGGGAACAGCGCGACGCCGGCGCCCATCGGCGCCGGCACGCCGGTGAAGAAATTGTACGCATAGGCCGGCTTGGGTGCGAGGCCGACATCGAGTGCCGCGTTGAAGCGCGCGAGCCGCAGGGACGAGCAGACGGCGAAGAGCAGGCAGGGCGCGAAGCCGAGGCCGCCGGCGGCGTGCATGGCCCAGAGATAGAGCACGAAGGCGGGTGCGACGCCGAAGGAGAGGAAGTCGGCGAGGCTGTCGAACTCGGCGCCGAAGCGGCTGGTGGCCTTCAGGAGCCGCGCGAGGCGGCCGTCCAGCCCGTCGATCGCGCCGGCGACGACGATCAGGGCCGCGGCCTGTTCCCAGCGCTGCTCGAGCGCGAAGCGGATCGCCACCAGCCCGGCGCAGAGGCCGAGCAGGGTCATGATGTTGGGGATCAGCCGGTTGAAGGACTGCCCTTCGAAGCGCGGCCTCGTGCGCGGGCGGAAGCGCCGGCGGAAGCGGCGGATCGGTCCCTGGCCCGGCGCGCCGGACGCGGTCATCGCGGCACCAGCTCGGCGATCACCGTCTCGCCGCCGATCATGAGCTGGCCCTCCGCGACCAGCGGCCGCACGCCTTCGGGAAGGTAGAGATCGGTGCGGCTGCCGAAGCGGATGATGCCGAGGCGGTCGCCCGCCTGCACCACGTCGCCCTCGCGGAGATCGCAGAGGATGCGGCGGGCGATGAGGCCGGCGATCTGCACCACGGCGAGATCGCGCCCGTCGGGCAGGCGCATGGCGATGGCGTTGCGTTCATTGTCCTCGCTCGCCTTGTCCAGGCTCGCGTTGATGAACGCGCCATGGCGGTAGGCGATGCGCGTGATGGTGCCGTCGGCGGGGATGCGGTTCACATGGACGTCGACGACCGAGAGGAAGATGCCGACCCGCCAGCGCGCGGCCGGGCCGAGCCCGAGCTCGGGCGGCGGCACCGCGGGCACCACCGAGACCACGCGGCCATCCGCGGGCGCCAGCACCAGGCCGGGGCGGGCGGGCGGCACCCGTTCCGGATCGCGGAAGAAATAGAGGCAGAACAGGGTGAAGGCGAGGCCGAGCCAGAACAGCCAGGCGCCGAGCAGCCAGCCGCCGATGACCGCCACCCCCGCGCCGGCGGCGATGAAGGGGTGGCCGGCCGGGTGCGGCTTCGCGAGCACCAGCCGGAGGGAATTCATGAGCGCCATGGGGCGGCGGTTATGGTGTTTTCACCGTTTGCGGACAACCCTGCGCGCCATCATGGATCCTCTCCTGCTCGGCCCCTTCGCCGTCGCCCCGGACGGCGTGCTGCATCCCTGCCGCCCCGGGCAGGAACCGGCGCTGCGCTTCGCCTGGCGCGGCCGCGGCTGCGAGGCGCGGATCGGCGAGGGCGGGATCGATCTCGCCGCGCTGGCGGCGCGGATTCCCTCCACCGCCGAGCGGGGTGCCGACCGCAAGCGCGCCTTCGCGGCGCTCTCGACGCTGCCGGGCAGCCTGCCGGAAGGCTGGCGGATGCAGGTGCTGCCGGACCATCGCGTGCGGCTGGAAGCGGCCACCGCGCTCGAGCGGCCGATCACCGCGACGGGGCTGGTCGCGGCGCTGGTGCGCTTCGTGCTGGCGCTCGACCCCTATCTGGACCGGCTGGAATCGGAAGGTGTGCGCGGGCCCTCCGCGCTCGCCGCCGGCACCGCGAAGATCTGCCCCGGATAGATTCGGGCGGGGTCGCGGATCTGGTCGCGGTTGGCCGCGTAGATCACCGCGTAGCGCACGCCCTGGCCATAGGTCTGGCGCGCGATGCGCCACAGGTTGTTGCCCGGCTGCACGATCACGCGCTGGGCCTGGAAGGCCGCCTCGGGCAGGCGGTCGCGCTGGAAGGGCAGTTCCAGCCGGGCGGCCACCATGCCGCCGGCGGCGGCGAGCTGATCGAGGCGCAGCGTGTTGCGGCCGACCGGCGGCGGCTCCGCGGGCCGCAGGGTCCAGCGCCCGGCCTGGTCGGCGCGGGCATCGCCGGCATGGCGCTCGCCGACATAGAGGCGGACCGCGGCGCCGGGCGGCGCGGTGCCGGAGAAGCGCATGTCGCCGATCTCGTCGTACTCGACGGCGGAGAGGCCGAGACGGGCGGTCTGCGGCACCGGCGGGGCGGCGACCGGGCCTTGCAGCAGGCGCGGCGCGGCGGGGGCGGCGGGCGGCGGCAGCAGCACGGCGACCGGCCCGACGGCGGGCAGCGCAGGCGGATCGGCGGGACGCGCCACCAGGGTGGCGGCGGCGGGTTCAGGGACGACGACCACCACGGTGTCGCCGCCGGCGACATCGACGCCGGCGAGGCGTGCGCGCAACGAGAGCTCCCGCGTGCCGGGCGGCAGGGGATCGAGCGGCAGGATCACCCATTCGCCGCGCCCGTCGGCGCGGGCGCGTCCGAGCTCGCGTGCGCCATCGGCGAGCAGGACGACCTCGGCGCCCGGCGCGGCGCGGCCGGCGACCACCGCGGTGCCGCGGGCGCCGACGCGCACCACGTCGAAGCGCGGCGGCTCGGGCGCCGGGCGTGCGGCGGGTGGTGCCTCGGGGCTGCCGTTGCGCGAAGGGGCGGCGGGGGTGGGCGCGGCGCGCTCCGGGGCGGCTTCGCGTGGCGGCGCCGCCGGGGCAGGCACCGGCGCCGGCGTGCTGAGCGCCGCTTCCTGCCAGAAGCCGAGCTCCGAGCGCAGCGTGTAGGCGCCCGCGGCCATGGCGAGAAGCGCCACGCCGCCGACGGCGACCAGCACACCTTGCCGCTTCGGTAATGCCGCCTTCATGGACGCCTAGCTAGGCAGGCGCGCCCTGCATCCGCAAGGGCGTGTCAAGGGCTGCGCACAGAAAACCACAGCGCCGCGAGAAGACAAGGCGCAGCGGCGAGAGCGAAGCCCATCGCGGGGCCGAGCCGCGCACCGAAGCGGGCGGCGATGACGGGGCCGAGCAGCAGCAGGGCGAGCGGCGCGGCGGCGGCGGCCCAGTCGGCGGGTGCGCCGCGGGCGATGACGGGGATCGCGGCGATGGCGGCGAGGCCGAGCGCGGCGGCGAGACGCGCGGCGAGGCCGAAGGGCGCGCCGGAGAGCAGCGCGCCGGCGAGGGCGGCGGGGAGCGTCAGGGCGAGGGCCAGCACCGGGCCGCGCGGCGCCGCGGCGGCGATGCCGGCGGCAAGGGCGATGCCGGCGCCGAGCGCGGCGGGTGCTTCGGCGATGCGCCAGGACAGCAAGCCGCACCAGACGAGCAGGACCAGGCCGAGCGGGGCGATGCGGGCGAGGTCGGCACGGGTGGTGGGCGCACCGGCGAGCCACCAGGCGGTGCCAAGCAAGGCGGCGGCGGCGAAGGCGGGCAGCAGGCGCTGGAGGCGCGGCGAGGCCTCGGCGGCGATGCCCCAGGCCAGGAGGCCGAGGGCAAGGAGGGGCAGGCGTTCGGCGAGCTGCCGCGGCGAAGCGGTGATCAGGCCGAGGGTGGCGATCCAGCCGAGGGCGATGCCGATGGCGGCAGCAGCACCGGCGAGCTCCGCGCGCGGCGTGCGGCGGATGACGAAGCCCCAGGCGAAGGCGGCGGCGAAGGCGATGGCGACGCCTTTCCAGGGCAGCAGTGTCGTGAGGCTCATGGGCTCGGTTGTGGATCAGGCGTGGGGGCCGCCAGGGCCGGCGATACTCGTAAGCTGGACACCGGGGAGGGAGTGAACTCCCTCCCCGGACCCCTCCCTCCTTTTTTTGGCGAATTGGGAAGCGGGGCGAGCGCAGCGCCGTCGCAACGTTCCAGTGCTCCGTTCCGTGCCAGACAACGGGGGCGAGTCTCCTCCGTGCGGTGCCACCGGCGCCAAGTCGCCAAAAAAAGGAGGTGGGGGGTCTGGGGGGCGGAGTTCACTCCGCCCCCCAGTTCTTCACAGCTTCAGCGCGCGGCGATCCGTTTCCACCGACAGGTCCGTCCAGCCCTGGTGCCCCGCCGACAGCGCCCGCCGCGCCTCCTCCGAGATGAACGCGTGGTACATCCCGCGCTGCCGTCCATAGACCGGGTGGTCGCGATAGAGGATGCGGCCGAACCCCGCCTCCTTCAGCAGCTCGTACATCAGCGGGATGTTCGGCCCCCACCAGTTCGACGGGTCCCCCGCCAGCGTGGTGCCCGGATAGAACACCATCATCGGCCGCTCCTGGTCGAGCGCGTCCTGGTGCGTCTCGATGACGACGACGCCGAGCGCCATCTCGCGCAGCGCCGTGATCACCGGGATCGGGTCGAGCAGATGGTAGAACACGCCGAGGAACAGGATGGCGTCGAACTGGCCGAAGGCGCCCGAAAGCTCCGTCGCGTCCATCTCCTGGGTCTCGATGTCGAGGCCGAGCGCGCGCCGCGCCAGCTCGAAGGTCTCGCGGCCGCGGAAATGCGGGTTCCGCCAGGTGTGGTAGTCGATCGCCTTCACCCGCCGCGCGCCGCGCCGCTTCGCAGCGAAGCTGTAGAAGCCGTTCCAGGCGCCGATATCGAGCAGGGTGCGCCCATCCAGCCGCAGCGGATCGAGCAGTGCCGCGGATTCCGGGCCGAGCACCTCCGGCGTCTTGCCGCCCTTGGTGACCACGCCCGGCCGCAATTCGATGGAATGGAACCAGACATGCTCGTCGGCCCGGGCCTGAAGCTCGGCGTCATCCATGTCCTGCATCCGGTTCACGGTGCGCTGCGTCCTTCCTCGACCGCGTGACAGGCGACGAGGGTCTCGCCATCCGGCTTCAGCGCCGGGCGTTCCACCTTGCAGCGCGCATTGGCGAGCGGGCAGCGCGGGTGGAAGGCGCAGCCGGGCGGCGGGCTGATCGGGCTCGGCACCTCGCCGCCGACCGGGATGCGGGCGCGGCCGGTCATTCCGATGTCCGGGATCGCTTCCATCAGCGCGCGCGTATAGGGATGGCGTGGCGCGGTGAAGAGGGTTTCCGCCGGCGCGAGCTCCACCAGGCGGCCGAGATACATGACGCCGACGCGGTCGGAGACCTGGCGCACCACCGCGAGGTTGTGGCTGATGAAGAGGTAGGTCAGGCCGAAGCGCTGCTGCAGCTCCTTCATCAGGTTCAGGATCTGCGCCTGGACCGAGACGTCGAGCGCGCTGGTCGGCTCGTCGCAGACGAGGAATTCGGGGTTGGAGGAAAGCGCGCGCGCGATGGAGATGCGCTGGCGCTGGCCGCCGCTGAACTCATGCGGGTATTTCTCGCCATCCAGCGGCGAGAGGCCGACCTGGGTGAGCAGGTCCGCGACCTTCGAGGAGAGCGCGCCATTGCCGTTGGCGAGGCCGAAGGCGCGGATCGGCTCGGCGACGATGTCGCGCACGCGCCAGCGCGGGTTGAGGCTGGCATAAGGGTCCTGGAAGATCATCTGCATGCGCCGGCGCTGCTCCGGCGCGGCGCGCGCGGCGGCGAGGTCCTGGCCGTCGAACAGGACGCTGCCGTCGGTGGGCGCGTAGAGGCCGACGACGAGGCGGGCGACGGTGGATTTCCCGCAGCCGGATTCGCCGACGAGGGAGAGCGTGCTGCCCTTCGGGATGGCGAAGGTGACGCCGTCCACCGCGCGCAGGATGCGGCGCGCCTCGCGCGCGGCGAGGCGCTGGAGCAGCGGGCGGGAGACGTCGAAATGGCGCGCGAGGCCCTGGGCCTCGACCATCGGGGTGGCCTCAGCCATGGGCGGGCACCCGGTCGTAGAGCCAGCAGGCGGCCTCGGTGGCGCCGGCATGCAGCAGGTCCGGGCGTTCGACGCGGCAGCGGTCGAACACCTTCGGGCAGCGCGGGTTGTAGGCGCAGCCTTGCGGAATGGCGGAGAGGCGCGGCATGGCGCCGTCGATCTGCGCGAGGCGGGCCACGCGGCGGTCGAGCGGCGGGATCGAGGCCATAAGGCCGGCGGTGTAGGGGTGGCTCGGCGCCTTCACCACCTGGCGCACCGGGCCGATCTCGGCGATGCGGCCGGCATACATGACGGCGACGCGGTCCGCGGTCTCGGCGATCACGCCCATGTCGTGGGTGATGAGCATCATCGCGGTGCCCTTCTCGCGCGCCAGGCGCTTGAGGAGAGCGATGACCTGGGCCTGGATGGAGACGTCGAGCGCGGTGGTGGGCTCGTCGGCGACGATGAGGCGCGGCTCGGCGCAGAGGGCGAGCGCGATGACGACGCGCTGGCGCATGCCGCCGGAGAATTCGTGCGGGTAGGAATCGACGCGCTGCCTGGCTGCGGGGATGCCGACCATCTCGAGCCAGCCGATGGCGCGCCGGCGGGCCTCGTCGCGGCCGATCGGCAGGTGGGTGAGCATGGTCTCCATGAGCTGGTCGCCGACCCGGTAGAGCGGGTTCAGCGTGGTCAGCGGGTCCTGGAAGATGGCGCCGATCTCCTTGCCGCGGACGCGGCGCATCTGCTCGTAGCGGAGATTGTCGATCCGGCGCCCGTCGAGCAGGATCTGGCCGCGGGCGATGCGGCCGGGCGGCTCGAGCAGGCCGATGATGGCCGCACCGGTCATCGACTTGCCGGCGCCGGATTCGCCGACCACGCCGAGCACCTCGCCGGGATCGATCGCGAGGGAGACGTCGTCGAGGGCGACGAGGACGCCGCGGCGCGTCGGGAACTCGACGCGGAGGTTGCGGATCTCGAGCAGCGGTCGGTTGGCGGGCATCAGCGCAGCTTCGGATTGAGGGCGTCGCGCAGCCAGTCGCCCAGCAGGTTGACCGAGAGGACCATGACGATGAGGGCGACGCCGGGGAAGATGGTGATCCACCACTCGCCGCTCATCAGGAAGTCGTTGCCGATACGGATGAGGGTGCCGAGCGAGGGTTGGGTGGGCGGCACGCCGACGCCGAGGAAGGAGAGCGTCGCTTCCGAGAGGATGGCGAGTGCCAGGTTGAGGGTGGCGACCACCAGCACCGGGCCGAGCACGTTGGGCAGCACGTGGGAGAGCATGATGCGCCAGCTGGGGACGCCGATGACGCGCGCCGCCTGGACATACTCCTTGTTGCGCTCGACCAGGGTGGAGCCGCGCACGGTGCGGGCGAATTTCGGCCATTCGCTGATGCCGATGGCGAAGATCACGACGAACAGCGCGATCTGGTCGTGCACCTCGCGCGGCAGCGCGGCGCGGACGACGCCATCCACCAGCAGCGCGATGAGGATCGAGGGGAAGGTGAGCTGGATGTCGGCGATGCGCATCAGCACCGCATCGGAGAAGCCGCCGCCATAGCCGGCGAGCAGGCCGACCAGCACGCCGAGCAGCATGGCGAAGATGGTGGCGGAGAAGCCGACGAGGAGGGAGACGCGGGCGCCGTACATGATGGCGGAGAGCACGTCGCGGCCCTGGTCGTCGGTGCCGAGCGGGTAGAGGCCCTCGCCTTCCGCGTCCCAGGCGGGCGGCTTGAAGGCATCCGAGAGGTTGAGGCTGGCGAGGTCGAAGGGGTTGTGCGGCGCGATCAGCGGCGCGAGCAGCGCGCCGAGGATGCAGACCAGCGCGACGACGGCGGAGAGCACCACCACCGGCGAACGGGTGAAGGACCACCAGAGGTCGGAATCGAAGACGCGGCGAAGGGCGGCTTCCATGGCTCAGTGCCCTCCCCTGCCGACGCGCAGCCGCGGGTCCACCGCGTAGTAGAGCAGATCGACGATCAGGTTGATGCCGACGAAGACCGCGGCGATCATCATGAGGTAGGCGGCCATCACCGGGATGTCGGCGGCGCCGACCGACTGGATGAAGAGCAGGCCCATGCCGGGCCACTGGAACACCGTCTCGGTGACGATGGCGAAGGCGATCAGCGCGCCGAGCTGGAGGCCGACGATGGTGATCACCGGCACCAGCGTGTTCTTGAGCGCATGGCCGAAATTGACCGCGCGGTTGGACAGGCCGCGGGCACGGGCGAACTTGATGTAGTCGGTGCGCAGCACTTCCAGCATCTCCGCCCGCACCAGCCGCATGATGAGGGTGAGCTGGAACAGCCCCAGCGTGATCGAGGGCAGGATCAGCGCCTTGATGCCGGAGAGGGTGAGGAAGCCGGTGCTCCACCAGCCGAGCTGCACGACATCGCCGCGGCCGAAGGAGGGCAGCAGGCCGAGCCAGACCGAGAAGATCAGGATCAGCAGGATGCCGATCAGGAAGGTGGGCAGGCTGACGCCGATCAGGCTGAAGGTGAGGAAGAAGCGGCTCAGCCAGGAATGGCGGTAGAGGCCGGTATAGACGCCCATCGGCACGCCGACGAGGAGGGCGAGGAAGGCGGCGCAGAAGGCGAGCTCGAGGGTGGCGGGGGCGCGTTCGCCGATCAGCTGCGCGACCGGGCGGGAGAGGCGGTAGGAGAGGCCGAACTCGCCCTGGATGGCGTTGACGATGAAATGCGCGAACTGCACCCAGAAGGGCTGGTCCAGGCCGAGCTCCTCCACCAGCCGCGCGCGCTGCGCCTCGGTGAAGTCCTGGCCGAGCATGATGGCGATGGGATCGCCGACATAGGCGAACATCGCGAAGCTGATGAGCGCCACGGCCAGCATGACCGGGATGGCCTGCAGCACCCGGCTTGCGATGAAGGAGAACACGCGGCGCTCCGGATCCTCAGTTCATTCTCGCCCAGCGGAAATAGGGCTGGTTGTTGGCCATGTGCGGGATGGCGAGGCTGGTCCGCATCGCCCAGGGGATCATCTGATGGTGCAGCGGGATGTGTGGCACGTCCTCGCGATAGAGATGCAGCGCCTCGCGGATCGCCGCCATGCGCCCGGCGCCGCTCTCGGTCTTCATGCGCTGGACCAGCGCATCCATGCGCGGGTTGGAGTAGCGGCCGTAATTCCAGATGCCGTCGCCCTGCTCCCCGTTGCGGGAGGCGAGCAGCGACTGGAAGGAGTAGAGCGCATCGAGGGTCGGCACGCCCCAGCCCAGCAGGTAGACGCTGGTGTCGTCGCGCTGGATCTTGGCGAAGAAGGGCGCGAGCGGCATGGCGTTGACCTGGGTGCGCACGCCGATGCGCGACCACATGGCGGCCACCGCCTGGCAGATCTGCTCGTCGTTGATGTAGCGGTTGTTGGGGCAGTCCAGCGTCACCTGGAAGCCCTGCGGGTAGCCCGCCGCGGCGAGCAGGCTGCGCGCGCGCTCCGCGTCGAAGGGCAGGCGGACATCCTCCTCGTGCGCATAGCCGTTCACCTGCTCGGGGAACAGCGTGCCGGTGACCGCCGACTGGCCGCGCATGGTGGTGCGGTGGATCGCCTGGATGTCGATCGCGTGATAGAGCGCCTGGCGGACGCGGAGGTCGCGGAACGGGTTGCGGCCGCGCACGTCGCTGTAGAGCAGCTCGGAGCGGTCCACGTCCATCGCGAGGAAGATGGTGCGCACCTCCGGGCCCTCGAGCACGCGGATGCCCTGGGCGGCGCGCAGGCGGGCGAGGTCCTGCAAGGGCGGATCGAGCACGAAGTCGACCTCGCCCGAGAGCAGGGCGGCGATGCGCGTGGCGTCGGCGGCGATCGGGCGGAACACCAGCTCCTGGATGTTGGCCTCGCGGCTGGCCGGCTCCTGCCAGCCCCACCAGTTGCGGTTGCGCTGCATCACCGTGCGCACATCGGGCTCGCGCGCGGCCAGGCGGAAGGCGCCGGTGCCGTTGGCGTTGCGGACGGTGAACATCTCCTCCCGCGCCCGCGTGTTCTGCGGCCGCGTCGCGTTGTGCGCCTCGGCCCAGGCGCGCGACATCATGAAGACGCTGGCGAGCTTGTTGGGCAGGATCGGGTCGGGGCGCTTGAGGACGATGTCGACGACCAGCGGCTCGACCACCTGGGCGCGCTCCACCGTATCCACGTAGATGCCGAAATTGCTGGTCGGCGCGAGGGCGCGGGCGAGCGAGAAGACGACGTCCTCGGCGGTGAATTCCTGGCCCTCGTGGAAGCGCACGCCGGGGCGCAGCCAGAAGCGCCAGCGGGTCGGCTCCTGCTGCTCCCAGCGCAGCGCGAGGCCGGGGGCGAGGCGCAGCTCCGGCGTGCGCGCGATCAGCGGGTCGTAGATCTGCTGCAGCACCATCGCGACGGTGCCGACATTCTGGCTGTGCGGGTCCAGGGTGTTGGGGTCGCCCGAAGCGGCCCAGCGCACCGTCTGCGCGCCGGCGATCCCCGCAAAGCCCCACATGGCCAGCATGGCCGCGAGAAGCAGCCTGCCCATGGCTCGTCTCCCGTTCCGGTTCCCGGCGATTTGGCCTTGGGACCGGCGTCTCCCGCAAGTGCCGCGCTATAGGGCGGGCGGCGGCGGCGGGGAAGGGGCGCCCTCCACGGCATCGGGCCGGCGCTCGCCGGCGAATTCCAGCACCAGGTGATAGCCGAGCGCCAGGGCCACCGGGCCCAGGAACAGGCCGAGGAAGCCGAAGGCCAGCACGCCGCCGAGGGCGCCGAGCAGGGTGAGCAGGAAGGGCAGGTCGGCGCCGCGGCTGATCATCACCGGGCGGATGACATTGTCCACCGAGGAGATGCCGAGCGCGCCATAGAGGCCCATGAAGATGCCCCAGCCGGTCTGGCCCTGGCTGAACAGCCAGAGCGTGGCCGGGATCCACACCAGCGGGGCGCCGACCGGCATGATCGAGATGACGCCGGCGACCACGCCGAGCAGGACGGGCTGCGGCACGCCGGCGATCCACAGGCCGAAGGCGGTCATCATGCCCTGCACCACCGCGGTGCCGACCAGGCCCCAGACCACCCCGCGGGTGACGTTGCCGGTGAGGTCGAGCAGCCGCCGCCCGTTCTCCCCGGCCAGGCGGTCGGCCAGCCGCTCCACCCGCGCGGCCATGGCGGGGCCGTCGCGGTAGAAGAAGAAGGCGAGGAAGATCGCGAGCAGCAGCTCGGCGAGGCCGGAGAGCACGGCGAGCAGCACCGAGAGCAGGTTCTGCGCGATGGTGCCGGAATAGGGCCGCAGCAGCTCGAAGATGCCGAGGAAGTCGAGCTCGATATTGCCGAGCCACTCGCCGATGTACTGGCCCACCACCGGCAGGCGGCGGAGCCAGTCGCCGAGCCCGGGCAGCCCCTCGGTGATCAGCCGCTCGACGGTGCCGCGCAGGGCCTCGATGTCCTCGCGGTTGGTCGGCGCGGCGAGCAGGAGGGGCAGGCCGATCAGCAGGAACTCGGCGGTGACCATGACGCCGGCGGCCCAGCCGGGGGAGAGGCGGAGCTTCTCGCGCAGCACGCGGCAGGCCGGCCAGGTGGTGAAGGCGATGATGACGGCCCACAGCACCGCGGAGAGGAAGGGCTTCAGCACCAGCAGGCAGGCGAGGGCGAGGGCGCCGAGGGCGAGGAGGCCGATCAGCCGGGCGGGGCGGAGCGATTCGGGCGGCAGCGGGGCGTCCATGACGGCTGCACAGTGCCGCAAGCCGGGGCGGCGCGCATCACATCGCGCCCTCCCCCTGGCCGGGCCGGCGCAGCAAGGCTAGCTTCCCCCGCGACTTGGGGGAGATCCGACGTCATGCCGCGCTTCGCCGCCAATCTCTCGATGATGTTCACCGAGGTGCCCTTCCTCGATCGTTTCGCCCTCGCGGCGAAGCACGGGTTCAAGGCGGTGGAGTTCCTGTTCCCCTACGAGTTCCCGGCATCCGAGATCGCCACCCGCCTCAAGGACAACGGCCTCGCGCAGGTGCTGTTCAACGCGCCGCCCGGGGACTGGGCCAAGGGCGAGCGCGGCATCGCCTGCCTGCCCGGCCGCCAGCACGAATTCCGCGAGGCGATCAAGCAGGCGGTGGAATACGCGGTGGCGCTGGACTGCCCGCGGCTGCACGTGATGGCCGGGCTGGCGCCCGCCGGCGCGGCGCGCGACCAGCTCCACGCGACCTATGCGGTGAACCTCGCCTGGGCCTCGCGCGAATGCGGCAAGGCCGACATCAAGCCGGTGATCGAGCCGATCAACCACCGCGACATCCCGGGCTTCTTTCTCAACACCACCGACGAGGCGGCGGCGATCATCACGGCGATCGGGCCGGAGCGCATCGGGCTGCAATTCGACCTCTATCACTGCCAGATCACCGAGGGCGACCTGGTGAAGCGGGTGGAGAAGCACCTGCCGCTGATCGCGCATATGCAGGTTGCCGACAATCCGGGCCGCAACGAGCCGGGCACCGGCGAGGTGAACTGGCCCTTCGTGTTCAGGAAGATCGACGAGCTCGGCTTCCGCGGCTGGATCGGCTGCGAGTACCGCCCTGCGGGCGAGACCGCGGCGGGGCTCGGCTGGTTCGCGCCCTACCAGGGCTGACGGCACTTCCTACGGACAGGGATTCGACGCGCATGAAGATCGGCTTCATCGGCCTCGGCATCATGGGCCGCCCCATGGCGCTGCACCTCAAGACTGCGGGGCACGACATCGTCGTGCCGGAGCGCCGGAGCCTGGCGCCGGAGATCCGCGACGCCGCGACGGTCGCGGCGGACGACAAGGCCGTCGCCGAGCAGGCCGAGGTGGTGATCCTGATGGTGCCCGACACCCCCGACGTGGAGGCGGTGCTGTTCGGGCCCGCCGGCGTCGCCGCCGGCCTCTCCGCCGGCAAGCTGGTGATCGACATGTCCTCGATCAGCCCGACCGCCACCAAGGAATTCGCCGCGCGCATCAACAAGCTCGGCTGCGACTATCTCGACGCGCCGGTCTCCGGCGGCGAGGTTGGCGCCAGGCAGGCGACGCTCACCATCATGGTGGGCGGGCCGCAATCCGCCTTCGACCGCGCCAAGCCGCTGTTCGAGGCGATGGGCAAGAACATCACCCTGGTGGGCGAGCAGAACGGCGCGGGGCAGACCTGCAAGGTCGCCAACCAGATCGTCGTGGCGCTGACCATCGAGGCGGTGGCCGAGGCGCTGGTCTTCGCCGCCAAGGCCGGCGCCGACCCCGCCAAGGTGCGCCAGGCGCTGATGGGCGGGCTCGCCACCTCCCGCATCCTCGAGCTGCATGGCGAGCGGATGATCAAGCGCACCTTCGCCCCCGGCTTCCGCATCCGGCTGCACCAGAAGGACCTCAACCTGGCGCTGCAGGCGGGGCGGGATCTCGGGGTGGCGCTGCCCAACACGGCCTCGGCGCAGCAGCTGTTCTCGGCGGTGGTGGCCGGCGGCGGGGCCGATCTCGACCATTCCGGTCTGGTGAAGGCGCTGGAGACCCTGGCCGGCCAGAAGGTCGCGCCGGACGCCGAATCCGCGTAAATATAGAGACAACCCGCTCATTGTGGGACGGCGCGGTGAATTCCGCGCCGAGTCCTCGGCTGCGATCCCTGTTGCAAAGATGCGTCATCGCCCAAATTCAACGGACAGGTCGCTTTTCCTCGGCCGCGGCACATTGCATGATGGTGCCCTCACCCCTGGATTCTGCCGGAGCGTTGTATGAGGTTCGCCGAGATCGGCCAGCAGTTGCGGGCCTACCGCCTGGAATCCGGCTTGCGCGCGGAGGAGATCGCGGCACGCCTCGGCGTCTCGCGCGCGGCGCTCTACCGCTACGAGAAGGGCGAGGTCATCAAGCTCGACACCATCCGGCGGCTGGCCGAGCTCCTGAAGATCTCGCCGCTGTCGCTGCTCGGCATCGGCGTCGAGTATTTCGCGCGCCCGGTGGCGTTCCAGGAACGGCTCCGCCAGGTCGAGGAGCAGGCGGACCAGATCCTGCAGGTGGGCGGGCCGCTCTGCCACGCCGTCACCACCGAGGCCTTCGATTCGGCGCTCAACGAGGCCTGGGGAGAGCTGGCCGATGCCAGCCCGGACCGGGTGCTGGCACGCGCCGCGGCCGAGCAGATGCTGGGCATCCTCGCCGCACGCAAGAAGCTGTACCAGGTCCGCCGGCCGACGGTGATCGCCATCCTCGGCGAGGGCGCGCTGCGCCGGCTGCTGCGCGAGGGCCTGGTCTCCGGGGTCGCGCTCTCCGAGCGGACGCGGCAGCGCTGCCGGGCGGCGGCGCGCGCGGAGGCGGAGATTCTGGCGGGGCTGATGGAATCGGTGCCGATCGGCATGCAGATCGGGCTGCTCGCCGGGCCGGAGCCGAGCGCCCCCTTCGTCGTGCTGCGCGAGCGCGAGCGCGCCCATGTGGTGGGCAGCCCCTTCGCGCCCGACACCTATCCGGCGGCTGGGCTCGGCATCGGCTTCATCACCAGCGCCGACGAGGCGGTGGGCACGCATCAGCGCGTGGCGGAAGCCGCCTGGCGCGATGCGCTGAAGGGCGCACAGGCGGCGGAGCGTCTGCGGGCGATCCTGCGGGAGACCGCGGAGGGGTGAGGAAAAGCTGGGGGGCGGAGTTCACGTCGCGGCAGTGCCGCGACCCCCCCAGACCCCAGGGGAATCGCATATCAGTAGAAAGCTGTTGCGCGGCGAGTAGAAGTTGATTCTGAAGGAGGTCCACCGACGCTGGGGGGACCTTCGGATGCTGGCGTTGATTCGGATATTCGAGGCGGTC